>Ga0209410_1000351_pt1 | contig 20996 bp, 21 predicted proteins | sample Mar14436cmmetaG_FD_184135 | JGI IMG/M metagenome (GOLD analysis project Ga0209410, IMG submission 184135) | Marine hydrothermal vent microbial communities from Guaymas Basin, Gulf of California to study Microbial Dark Matter (Phase II) - Marker... ... | reverse complement strand
CCCGCACATCCACTAAGCCCACCCCCCATCCGTTGCGCTCCACCCTGAGGGAGGTTACTTTCCTGCTCCTAAGGTAATCCGTAAGCATCCTTTGGGCGTGGAGGGCGTCATCTAAGTTGTGAAACCAGAAGCCCCTCTCCTTCCTCTCGTATTCGTATCCCTCCAACATGGGAAGCACGCCGTCCACAAGCTCCTCGGCCAACGCCTGGGTCTCCCACCACCACCTTTCGGCCCTTTCGTTCCACTCCTCATCCGGTACATATCTTCCTTCCCTGAGATAGAAGATCCGGTCCGCAGCGGCGAGGGCGTGAGGATAGCCCTTTTCTCCCAACCGATAGCCGTTCCTCCGAAGTACCTCGGCTATGCTCTCCTCATCCCTCCCGCTCGCTATCGCTACGTACCCTCCCGAAGATGTGACCCTTTCGAAGGCCCGGAACGTGCAGGGAGGGATACGGCCCTCGGGGTCAGATATCGTCCCGTCCACATCGACCGCTACCATCTTCAAGGTCATCCGGACCCTCCCCTGAGGTTACACACGAGGACATCTCCTGGGGCTACGTAGTAGCTGTTCCAGACGGCCCCACATGGACACCTCCAGGAGTCGTAAGGGGTCCGCTTTGAGTGTATCTCCTTGCCGAGCACATACATCTCGGCATCCCCCAAAACCTCAACGTTCCGACCCTTCCTCCGGAGGTGGACCGAACCCACCGTCCCGGATGGCAGGAGGAGGATGATGTTGAGGCGATGATCTTCCGTACGGACGACCGACCTGATGGGGACCGTGGATTTTACCTTTTCTTTGTCCCAGCCCACCGTGCTCGGAGCGGTTATCTTAAGCTCGTCCGATGTTCCCTTCACCTCTACGCCTCCTCCCACCAGGACCGTCCGTTCTTTCCCTTCCTTGGTGAACATCGTCAGTGTGGCCACCTTGGGTTCGACCTCCTCGGAACAGGTCCCGTTGATATAATTTGGGATTCCCGAGATCTCCTCGAAAGGTCCCTCCGTGTAGATTATGTCGTGGGAGTGGCCGGAGTAGGCGCATACGATCTTTTCCTTCGACCTCTTAAAGACCCATGGACAGTAGATGCACCATTGGTCCAGGGGTTGGTGGACGAGGAGGACCTTTTCTAAGTCGTCTTCCTGCAACCTTCTGTCCAGCCAGATGATGTCGGGAAGCGAAGGGCACGGCTGACAGGAACCCGGACACAACGCCTGCTCGTTGTAGCCGTCGAAGCCTATGAACTTGAACCTCCCGATCTTAAAGCTCCAGAGCCTCTCGGACCAGTTGTAGTAAAAGTAGCGGTTCGGGTCTATATCGTGGTTCCCTTTGACCCAGAGGTTGTTGGAGAGCCTGTCCTTGGCGTAGTCCCACACCCCCTGGAACCAGCCGTCCTCCAGGCCCGAGCCCAGGTACTCCCCCGAGCCCGAGACTATGTCCCCCCCGAAGGCGGTGATGGTCGGGTTGCAGAGGGAGAGCACCTCTATCTGCTCCTTTACATGGTCCGGGACACGAGGGCCGGAGTGGAGGTCACTTATCCAGCCCAAGGTGAAAGGATGTATCTGGGCGAGATGTGCGGTTATGTTGGACCTCGGTACGATATACCTGTCGAAGGCTTCGTGCTCCCCGTGGACGCACCATATCGAAGGGTCGATGTAGACCCTCGGGCCTCCATCCGAGGACAGATGCTCCTGGGTGAACCTGTATTCGCCGGTGGGCAGTTTGAAGGCTCCAGCCATCTTCAGGCGTCCAACAGGCCTTCAAGGAACTCCCTGCTCCTCCTCACACGCACTACCTTTTCCTCCCAGCTTACGTCCTTGGGGTCGAGTTCGAAGGTGTAGGGGCCGGAATATCCGACCTTCCTGAGCCCGTCCATCACCATCTTCCAGTCTATCGCCCCCTCCCCGGGGGGAAGGTGCTGGTCGTAGCTCGTGGTGTCGTGGAGGTGGGTTCCGATGATGTGCCTTCCGGCTCCGAGGATGGCTTTTTCTAGGTCCTGCCCCGTGGAAACCGCATGGCCAGTATCCAGGCAGACCCCGACATATTCGGATACTTCGGCCATCTCTACGACCGAGGCGATCTCGGCGGGGTCGCATCCGAGCATGAGTTCGGGCCTGAGGTCCCGCTCCGGTACGGCCCCTTCGAACCTGGGTCCGGAGTCGGGAGGTCCTATTCCCTCGTTCTCCAAAGCTATCTTAAGCTCGGTACCCTCCACCTCCTCCACGAGCTTCCTCAAGGATTCCGCGGCGAATTTGAGGGCGTCTTCCCTCTCCTTCGATGTGTTCAGATGGAACGGCCCGCCGAGGTGTAAGACCAGTTGTTCTGCCTCGACTTCGAGCGCATATCCTATCCAGCGCCTGTAGAACTCTATCGCATCCCTCCGCTCGGTCTCGTCCGGACTGGCGATGTTCATCCAGTCCGCATGTAGCTGGAAGAACCTGAGGCCCACATCCCTCAAGCCCCTCTTTATGTCCGAGAAGGTGAGGGTGGACTTAGGCTTGGTTGGGCTCAGGGACCCGAGGCCCAGTATCCCGTCGAAGCCGAGCTGCTTGATCTGTTCTAAGGCCTTAAGGTAAAGTCCGCAGTTCCCGTCGGCGAAGTAGCCGGGGTTCAAGCCCCATTCCATCTTCACCCCCTACATACGTAATCTACCAGCTCCCGGATGTCGTCGAACTCGAAGTCCGCAAGCTCGCAGGTCCCCGCCCTCTGCGACCTCCGCAGGGCGGCGCTCCATCCGGCGGACTTGGCGCCCACTATGTCCACCTCGGGCACGTCCCCCACGTACAGTATCCTCTTACCTACTACCCCAGCCCTTTGGGCCGCCAGCTGGAAGATCTTAGGATCGGGCTTGGCGATCCCCTCCTCCCCCGAGTACACCCTCGTGGAGAAGAAATCCAGCAGCCCAACCCCCTTCCATATCCTGTCGAAGATCCATCCGGGAACGGCTGTGTTGGCTATGACCCCCAGGACCAGGCCCATCTCGTGGAGCTTCGCTATGGTCTCGAGGGTGCCCGGAAAGAGCCACGACCTGTACCTCGGCCCCACGTAGGCCTCGGTCACGCAGAGGACCTCCTCGGGCTTCTCCTCCCATCCGAAGGACCTATAAAGCAGCTCTACGGTCCTCACATACGTGCATATTTCGCCGTATAGCTCCTTCGCCAGGCGTTCGCACTCGGGTAGCCTTGCCCTGACATCCTCTAAGGCCACCTCTTTGCCCAGGGCCTTAAGCATCGCAGCGGTCCTTTCGGGGCGGCGGGCGTCCACCTCCTCTGGGCTCGGGTCCGAGCCGAGGGAGGACCCCGGTCCGAAGAGTGTCCCACCTGAATCGAAGAACACGGCGTCGAACTTCATCTTTCATCTACGTCGAAGAGGGCGCTTACCGGCAGATGGTCGCTGAGGGACCGGACCACATCGCCGTCTACGCCCCCTGCCCGATAGACGACCTCGTAGTCCTCCAACTTCAGCCGGCGGAACCAGATGTAGTCTATCCTGGCCCTGCCGCACGTGGGCACGTCCTCCATCCCCGCCTCTGCGGCGGCATCTATATATCCCGCCTCGCTCAACTTGCGATATACCGGACTTCCGGGCCCGGAGTTCAGGTCTCCCACGATGACGTCCGGGGCGAGGGAGATGACCTCCTCTATCTCCCTCATCCGGACGCCCTCCCCCCCGTCCTCGGGATGCCCCACTCCAGATGGCAGGTGGAGGTTACAGATCGCCACCGGGCCTCCTCCGAGGCGGACCTCCACGATCTGACAGACCCTCTCGAAGCTGTCCTTTATGGGTTCGTAGGCGAAGGCGAGCTCCGGGTCCACCAAGACCGCACCCCCGTACTTCGGGGATATCCTCCCCGGCTCGTGGCGGACCTCCATACCGAGGAGTTCGGCCAAGAGTCCGGCGTCCCGTGGGGATTCTACCTCCTGTAGGCAGACGACCTGGGGCCCCAAGGCGAGGTAAAGCCGGGCCAATGTCCCCGGAACATCCGACCTCCCGGCGAGCTCGGGAAGCCCCTTAAACCTCAGCACGTTGTGGGTGACGATGCGAAACTTCATCTTTTGATGACCCTCTTTATCCCCTCCACGAGCTCCTCCATGTCCGATTCGGTAAAGCGGGGACAGAGCGGGAGCGTCACTATCTTGGACGCCGTCTCCTCCGAGACCGGACATTCCCCCTCCCCGTGCCCCATGGCCCTGTAGGCGGGAAGACAATTCACGGTCGGATGGTACTGCGTTATCGCCTTTATCCCTTCCCTCTCCCAAAGGGCCCTTATGAACTCGTCCCTCGTCATACCTATAGCCTTCTCGTCCACGAGTGTGTTGTAGAGGTGGTAGACGTGCTTGACGTCCGGGATCTCGTAGGGCGTGGTTATACCTTCGACATCCTCCAGAAGCTCGTTGAGGTAATAGGCGAGCTTGCGGCGGGCCTCGTTGTGCCTATCTAAGCGTGCAAGCTGCACCAGGCCTACAGCCCCCTGCACATCCGTCATCCGGCTGTTTATGCCGGGATATTCCCCTCCTCCGTGGGAGCGGAGCTTCCTCATCTTCTCGGCAGCTTCGTCGTCGTTCGTGACCACCATACCGCCTTCGCCGAGGGTGGACATGTTCTTGCACTGCTGGAAGCTGTATATCACGAAATCTCCCATCTCCCCGAGCTTCTTCCCACGATACTCCGCCCCCGGAGCGTGGGCCGCATCCTGGATCACCTTGACGTTATGCCTGCGGGCGATCCTTAGGATGGGGTCCATGTCGCAGGGCTGGCCGCACATGTGGACTGCGACTATGGCCTTCGTCCTGGAGGTTATCTTCTCCTCCAGCTTCTCGGGGTCGAGGTTGAAGGTCCTCGGGTCGCTCTCCGCGAAGACTATCTTAGCCCCCTCCCTCACGAATATGTTCGCTGAGGCGTGGAAGGTGATGGCGGGGACCACGATCTCGTCCCCGGGCTTTATGTCCAGCACTATGGCCACGAGGTGCGCTGCCCCGACCCAGGAGTTCGCCGCTATGGCGTGCTTGGCCCCTTCGTGGGCCGCGAACCTCTCCTCGAATTCCTTCACCTTCCTGCCGCAGGTCGGAGCCCAATCCTCCAGCACCTCCATCATCGCCCTCGCCTCCTCCACCCCGTAGATCGTGCCGAAGGAGTGCGCCAAGGCCCACTTGTTCTCCGACAGGCGAGATGAAAGCACGATCCCTCCTTCCGTTTTAACTTTTCCTAAGCTCGTCCACCTCCTCTATCACCTTCCTGAACGCCGCAACTATGTCCGCCATGTCCTCTACATCGGCCGGAGGATGTATCTTTATCTCTATGTTCCTCTTGTCGCAATATTCCTCCGCCACCGGACAGATGCCGTCCTCGTATCTGGGCCTTTCGTGTGGAGGGGCGGTGTAATACGGGCAGGTGAAGGGACAACCCTTGCCGTAGGCATCTCTTATCTGAAAGGTGTGGTGTCTGTAGACGGGTCCGTAGATCTGAGGTATCGGTATCCCCTCCGCCTTTATAGCAGCTACGAACCTATCCCTGGGAACGCCGAGCTCCTCCTCATAGTACTTGATGACATAGTTATAGTAAACTGCCTTCGTGCCCTCCCTCGGCCTCTGCGGTCTTATGCCCGGAAGACCCTCGAGCTCCCTGTGGAGGTATTCAGCGTTGCGAATGCGCTGCTCGTTCTCCCGGTCCAGCTTGGCCAGCCTGACCCTGCCTATCGCTGCATGAAGCTCCGTCATCCTGTAGTTGTAAGCCAATGGAACCCTCCCGAAGCTCCTGAAGGCCCTTGCCCTCTCTGCCAATTCCTCGTCGTCCGTGACCACGATCCCCCCTTCTCCTAAGGAGAGGTTCTTCTTCTGCTGGAAGCTGAAGATGTTGATGTGACCTATCGTTCCGACCTTTCTGCCCTTATATTCGGCTCCGTGGGCGTGGGAGCAGTCCTCGATGACGATCAAATTGTGCTCCTCTGCCACTTTGGTGAGACCTTCCATGTCCATGGGATAGCCGTTCATGTGGACCGGGATGACAGCCTTCGTGCGAGGGGTGATGCGCCGGCGCACGGACTCGGGGTCCAGGCCTAAAGTCTCGGGCTCTATGTCGGCGAAGACTGGAATTGCGTTCTGCATGAGCACGCTGGTGGCGGTAGAGAAGAAGGTATATGCAGGCACGATGACCTCGTCCCCGACGCCGACTCCGGCGGCCGCCAAAGCGGTATGTAGCGCCGTAGTGCCGCAGCTCGTGGCCACGGCGAACTTGGCCCCGAGGTACTCCGCGAACTCCTCCTCGAACTTCTCCACCTGACCGTCCTCCGCCATCTGGGAGCAGAGGTTGTGGGAATTGATGACCTCTATGGCCGCTTGAACTTCCTCCTCGCCTAAGGTAGGATACCTCGGAAACGGCTTCGTCCTTACGGGCTCCCCCCCGTTTATCGCCAGCTTGGACATCTTCCCTCCCCAGGTCAGATCTCCGAAAGGTCCACGGTCCTCCCCTCCTCGGACGACCTATATGCGGCCTCCATGATAAGGTTCGTCTTCATCCCCTCCTCACCGGGGCATATCAGCGGTTCCCCCTGGTTCACAGCCCGGACGAAGTTCTCGACCAGGCCCCAATGGGTTATCTTCGGAGGGGGGAGTTCAAATATCTCGACTTCCTTCCCCCTGTACACCTCCAAGTGCCCCTTATCCAAAGGCCTGGCCAACATCTTCCCCTTCGTGCCGTAGATCTCAAATTCGTCCGAGCCGCTCCCCACGTTCCAGTTGAAGTTGGCAACCCCGTGCATCCCGTTTACGAGCTTGATCGAAAGCACAGCGGAATCCTCGACCTTATACCCGCAGTGAAGGGTCCCGGTAAAGGCCGCCACCTTCTCCACATCTCCTAAGAGGTAGACCATCAGGTCCAGCCTGTGACTTCCAACATCGAACATAACCCCACCGCCGGCCGCATCGGGGTTGGTCCTCCATTCCCTATGTGCGTCCGGTGGATTGTAGTAGGCCGTCAGATTTATCCTTACGAGCATAGGCTCGCCTATAGCGCCTTCCGAGAGCAACTTCTTCATCCTCTTGACTACCGGATATGTCCTGCGATAGTAAGCTACCATCAGCTTAACACCGTTGTCCCTACAGGCCGCTATCATCTCACGACATCCTCTTACGTCCATGGCCATCGGCTTCTCGCACATGACGTGCTTGCCAGCTTCGGCTGCTTCTATGGTATAGCGATGGTGGAGATAAGGGGGTGTGGCCACATATACAGCGTTTACCTCGGGATCGGCGAGAAGGTCCTCCGCCCTGGTGTACCACCTCTTAGCCCCGTGCCTTCTTGCGAAATCTTCCGCCTTAGCCGCATCCCTGCGCATGACGGCCACAAGCTCGGAGCCCTCTACGCCCCAGATTGCGGGTCCTCCCTTGCGTTCGGCCACATCTCCGCAGCCGATGATCCCCCATCTGAGAACCATCGTTCCCCCTTCCTCAAACCTTCAACTCCACATCGTCTTCCGTCATCTCCTGCCATCTTCGGATGTAAGAGTACAGCCTCTCCACGACCTTTCGACCTTCCCTGTAAAGGTTCCGGGTCTCCAAGGGGTCCTGCTCGAGGTTGTACAGTTCGTGCTCCCCGATCTCGCTGAGGTTGAGCTTCCATCCTTCGGGCGTGACGACCGTCCTGACCCTGGCCCCTTCGGCCCTCCGCAGCTCCTCTTCTGGGAAGCCGTACGAGGGGCCCCCGACCCAAAGGTCCCCATCCCTCCCGTTCCACTCTATAAACACCGGCTCCTCCGGCCACGGTCGGTCCCCCCTTAGGAAGGGATACCAGCTCCTGCCTTCCAGATGTGGGGGTATGGGCATGCCCAATATGTCCAACAGCGTAGGTACAAGGTCTATCTGGCTTACAGGATGCTCCACAAGCCTGGGCGAACCCTCAAGCCAGGGCACCTTCACCAACAAGGGGACCTTACAGGCCTCCTCGTACATAACCATCTTTGCCACAAGCCTGTGGCTTCCCATCATATCTCCGTGGTCGCTCGTGAAGACCACCACAGTGCGCTCGTCCAACCCCAGCTCGGCCAGAGTATCCAGAATCCTTCCCACATGTGTGTCCACGAGGGATACGAGTCCCCAGTACCGGCTTATGAGGTACCTCCACTCCCATTCCGTCCTCAAGGTTCGGTGCTCACCTTCCCTGTCGGCGAAACCGTGGTCCCGATAATATCTCGCTAAATATCTGGACTTTATCGGGGAATCTGGACCTGGGGGGAAATCGAAGTTTTCGGGAAGGTCAACATCCTCCGGCCTGTACATCCCATCGTAAGGTCCGAAGAACGGCATATGGGGCTCCAGAAAGTTCAGGTAGAGGATGAAGGGCCTGTCCCTGTTCTCCCTGAGGAACCGGCACACCTCTCCGGCAAGGAACGCCGGCTTGCTGTACTCCTCGGGAAGCCGGGCGGCGAACCCCCTCGAGAAGACGGGATAGCCGGAATTCTGGGCATCGGGTTTGAAGCCATGTTCCTCCAAGAAGATATGGTAGCTGGCCTTGGCCGCCTTGTATTCCTCCTTCGTATAGTACCCCTTGTACATCTCCTCTATGCTCACCCAGACTTCGAACCCGTGCTGCGGTATTTCCTCGTCCCCCAGATGCCACTTTCCGAAGTACGCCTTCAGGTAATCCTCGTCCTCGACCATCTCGGCTATGGTGGGGACCTCCGGCTTCAGTGGCACGTTGTTCTCTATGCATCCGTTAGTGTGAGGATAGAGGCCCGTCATTATGCTGGAGCGCGAGGGAGTGCAGACGGGTTGGGTCACGTAGGCCCTCGTGAACACTACGCTCTCCTCGGCAAGCCTGTCCAAGTTGGGGGTCTTTATCTTCCTGTTGCCGTAGACCCTGAGGGTTTCCTGTTTCTGCTCATCGGTGAATATAAAGAGAAGGTTGGGCTTCTCGGGAACCTTCATTTCAACCTCCCCTCATCTACCGCTCTGTGGATCTGTTCTATGGTCGCCGGACGGAGCTTGAGCCCGAACCTCAAAGCCGCCTTCTGCACGTACTCCGCCATCTCCTCTAAGACCCTCCGCCTCGGCTCTTCGGGGTCCTCGTAATCTATGAAGTTGTGCGTTACGGCGACTATGGTCTTGACCGGAACTTGGTTTTCCACCATGTCGGCTACGCATCTATCTATGGTCTGCCTGTGGTCCTCGACCCCTGCCATCTCGACCCTCAGCTCCATGGCGGACTTGCCTTCCCAAGTTCTGCGTTCCCTGTCCTCGGTGACAGGAACCTCGAAGAAGTCGAGGTCTCCCGGTATGAGCCTGAAATGGGGATGGACGTGGTGGGCGTAGGGATATGCTCCCGCCCAGACGGCCCTATATTTCGGCATAACTCGCTCTGGAGCCGACACGCTCCCCTGCCTGAACCCAAGGTCGTAAAGGGCCCGGAACGTGGAATCGTTCGCCGAGAAGTTGCCGGGCCTGAAGGTCCTCGGACGCCTCCCGAGTGCCTCGGCCCACACGTCCGCCGCCTGGGATAGGATTTCCACCTGTTCCTCGTAGCTGTAAGCTCCGAGGTACTCCCCGTACCTCAAATCCCCGAAGCTCTGGGGATGAAAGTGCATCCCGAGTTCGAAACCCCTCTCCTCAAGCTCTAAGAACAGGTCCCTGTGCTGATGTGCCGTTTCGGGCACTATAAAGAACGTGCCTACGAGGCCGTGGGAGAGCAGCACCTCCGAGAAGCCCTCGATAGCCCTCTCGCTGATCTCCCAGGTCTGGGGCCCTCCCGGAGGGGAGAACCTCCTTATCCTCTCACAGTCCATGGTGAAACATACATATAGGTCGTCGTGCATCCCTCAGTCGTGGAAAGAATCCGCAGGATCGAAGGGGGGTATCCCCACGATCAGCACCTTCACATCCCCTTCCGCCCTATGGCGGGTGCCGGGCCGTATCATCACCAGAGTTCCGGGCTTAAGCTCGACCTTCTCGCCGTCCAGCTCCAATATCCCTTCGCCCTCGAGCACATAGTAGAACTCTGTGGTCTTTTTATGGTAGTGCCTCTCTGCCTCGTAGACGCTCAGGAAGGTGAAGTTCGCCCCTTCGAAATCCTCCCTGGTTATAAGCCTCTGGCGGAACCCACATATGCTCCGCTCCTTGGGGACCTCCTCCAACCTGCGCACGATGTACCCCTTCTCCATCTTTCCTCCTTCCTTAAGGGTGCCATCTAAAATTTAAACAAAATTGGACGACAAGTCCATAGCCGATGTTCCAAAAATTTATACTATCTTCCGATCATCCCCTACGAACCGGGACGGCGGAACTCCCGTCACCTTTTTGAACACCCTGCTGAAGTAGTAGACATTTTTGTATCCTAACTCCTGAGCCACCTCCGTGACGTTGAGGTGGGAGTGCCTGAACAGTGCCTTAGCCCTCTCCACCCTGATGAGGTTCAAGTATTGGAATATAGTGTATCCTGTCACCTTGCGGAATATGAGACAACAGTAATGGGGGCTCAGGGAGACCTGCTCGGCTACCTCCGCCAAGGTGATCCTCTCATACATGTGGTCCTGCAGATATTCCTTTATCCTTTCCGCCACCCATCTATGCCTCCGCTCCAAAGGGGAGGACGTATCCTCCCTATGGACTGCCCTGGCCACGAGGGTCAAAAGCTGGAGCAGATACGCTCCCATCATCTCTTTACATCCCATCCGTCTTCTCGCCTTCTCCGCCTCCATCTTATATATGACGTCCCTCACCTCCGACAGGTCCTCAACCCTAACCTTGGATGGATACCTGCCGCCGAGGGAGGTCGGGCCTCCGGAATAGTGAAGGCTGTAGTAGACGTACGGATCCGAAGGATCGGCCTCGGCACAGTGCACCTGTCCTGGTCCGATCAGGAAGACATCCCCTGCCTCGGCATCGTACCTCGTCCCTTCCAGAGTGAAGCTTCCCCTCCCCTCGAGCACGAAGAACATCTCTTGACAGTCGGGATGCGCCCGCCTCCCCATGCTCCAGCCGGGTTCACAGCGGTATAGGTGGGTGAAGAGGACCTCAGGAAGCTCCATCTTTTTGGACCTTTCTGCGTTCCAATATCCTGCGAGCCTTTTCCTTAAGCCTTTCGAAGTAGCCGAGTTCGGGCGAGAACTTCGTCCTCTCCTTCAGGCTCGGCCTCCTCCTTTCGAGCTTTATAAGCTCGTAAGATGTGCTTCCCCAGCCCTTGGATTCCATATACTCCAAGACCTCACGGAAACTGAACTCCTTGGGGATGCGATGGAGTTGGGTGAGGTCGAAATCCTGCGGAAGGTCGGCCACGACGCTCAGTGGATACTTCGGAACCGAGCATATGAGGTCCAAGCTCGCCTTATCTATCGCAACTATGTCCCTGGAGGCCAACACACCTATATCCGGGACCACCGGCCTCCCCTGTTGCTCCGGGCAGTCGCAGTCCAAGGTGACGTCCATAACTATGTTCACTGCTAAGAACTTCCCCGGAAAACGCTTGAGCACCCCGGCACATGCGTCCGCCATGGCCTTGAAGAAGTCGGACCTACTCCCCTGCACCCTCTTTATGGCATCGTGCGGGCACACCTCCATGCACATCCTGCACCCGGCGCACTTGGATTCGTCCAGGACGGCCTTACCGTCCTCTATGTGAACTGCCTCCATCGGGCAGACTAAGGCGCAGTTCCCGCAGCCTTTGCAAAGCTCAGGGTCGAAGACCGGTATCTCGTGACGATGTATCTTTATCTTGGTCTGCTTTGAGACGGCTCCCATTCCCAGGTTCTTGATGTTCCCCCCCAGCCCGAACGCCGGATGCATTGTGGTGTGGTCCACCGAAATCAGCACGTCGCTTTGGTATATCGCGCTCGCAACGTAGACCTCCTTCAGCACGTCCCCTTCCACCTCGACCCTGTATGCGTCCGTGCCCACGAGGCCGTCAGCAACTATGAACGGTGCCCCCATGTGGAACAGGGCGTACCCGTTCCTCCAGGCCGTCAGGTAATGTCCTATGGCCTCGTATCTGGAATGAGTATAAAGGGTGTTCGTGTCCGTGAGGAAAGGTCTCCCTCCGAGCTCCACGACCTTCTTGACTATGGCCTCGTAGAAGATCGGAGGGGTGAGCCTGTGGTTCGTATGCTCCCCGCTGTGTATCTTGATGGCCACCACATCGTCCTGCTCGACTACCTCGTCTATCCCGGCCTTTTCAAGGAGCCTGTATAGGGCTACCGGAAGTGGCTCAGGGGGCGTAAGCTCGTACCTCCTTCCCGTGCCCCCGCACCTGTCGCAACCCACACCCCCGCACTCCTCGCATGTCCTGCTTTCTTGTCCTAAGTTTGCATCTACGAAGTACACCGTCGACATATCCGGCCTCCCTGTTCATCCCTGGTCGCATATTTCGAAGGCCCTCCTGAGGGCCTCTATCAGGTCTCCCTTGGGCCTGAACTCGTGGCCCACATAGAGGTCATATCCCGTCTCGGCGATCGCCCTGCATACGGCTGAGTAGTTCAACTCCTGGGTTTCGTCTATCTCGTTGCGCCCCGGGTTGCCGGCCGTGTGGAAGTGGCCTATCCATCGAATGTTCTCCCTGATCGTGCGGATCACGTCCCCCTCCATGATCTGCATGTGGTAGATATCGTAAAGCAGCTTCACCCTGGGGCTGTTCACCCTCTCGCAGACGGCCAAGCCCCAGGCGGTGTGGTCGCACTGGTAGCCGGGGTGGTCGACCTTGGAGTTCAACAATTCTAGGTTAAGGTTTACGCCCTTCTCCTCGGCGTAAGGTGCGACCCTTCTGAGGCCGTCGGCCACGGCCTCTATGGCCTCAAGCTCGCTTTGATAGGGCTGTCTGTTCCCGCTGAAGCATATGAGCCCAGGGATGCCGTGACGGGAGGCTATATCTATGGACTCCCTCAGTTCCTCCTCGATCCTTTCGTGGTTGGAGCGCTTGTTCAGGCCGTCGGAGAGCGACCTGTGGCCGCACATGCTTGCTATGGCCAGGCCGTACCTCCTGGCAAGCTCCACGACCTCCTCGAAGTCCTCCCCCCGGTACCAAAGCTCCACCGCAGCGTAGCCGATCTCGGAGACCTCCTTGAAGAAATCTTCCAGGCTCATGTCCTCCGGCTTCAACATCGGATAGCATACGGATTGTTTGATGCGCATCTTCCACCTCCTACCACTTAAGCCTGCATTCCAAGCTTTCCCCGACCCCGGAGATGGAGAAGGGCAAGTTAAGCTCGACCCTCCTTCCGTCCGGGACGACCCTTTCCGAGAAGACCTCCTTCCCGTTGACCACGAATCCGACCCACACCTTCCCCGGCTTCCATCCACGGGGGACCTTCGTGACGAACTTTTTGAATTTCAAAGGCTCCCGGAAGAAGCGGGTTATCACTAGGCCCACCCTCAGGCCCTCCTCCTGCTCGCAGCTCACCCTCCCCCAGAAGCCGGGCATGAAGATCGGGAGGCTCCTCGCCTTCTTCATGGAGCTGGGGAGGTTCGGGGCCATCACGAGCTTCCCCTCCAGCAGGTCCATGGAGAAGCCCGCTATAGCCGGAAGGGCGAACCAGCTCGCAGGGTTGGTCATGTACCACCTTCCCCAGGTGGCCCACCTGTTCTCACCCTCCTTTAAGTCCAACAGCCTCCTGAGGGGGCTCCCCTTGGGTAGGTCCTCGGGCAGGTTCCCCGGGTATAGATGATAGTCCCATCCCAAGGGGGCATCCCAGGGGCTCCTGTCTAGCTCGTGCATCGCACGGTATACCTTCCTGAGGCATTCGAGGCCCGTGTCCACCTCGCCCTCATATATCGCCTGGGCAGCGTAGTAAGCCTCGGCGTAATAAGGCCATGAGGATGTCATCCTCCCATCCCTCTCCACGATGTTTGCGGGACATCCTCCCACCGAGCCGTTCTTGAGGGCTATGGATCTCAAGGTCCTCCTTACCTTTTCCTCGTCCACTATGTATCCTAAGTCCAAAAGGTCTGCGAACCACATCCCTGCCAGCTGGGATACGAAGCAGGCGTCGGAGAACCTGTCGTGCTCCCTCTCCGAGCCCCTCCAGTTCTCCGCCATCTCGTCGTACCACATGTAGAAGTGTCCAAGTTCTTCGCTCCAGAGCTTGTCCTCCAGGGACCTCCTTATTATGGATTCCTGCTGCCCGCACCAGGATTCGAATCCTTCGTCCCCCTCGAACCTCGCCATCTTGGCCCCCGCCCTCAGGGCTGCGAGCTGGAGGGACGCCACGTAGGGGGAGGCTCCGTAGAAGGGGTAGTCTCTGTTATCGTAGGTCATGGAACCCGGGCCGTAGACCTCCGCTATCCCGTCCCCGTCCTGGTCGAGGCGGGCTTCGTACTCCAGGGCCTTCTTGACCTTAGGGTATACGAAATCCAAGAATTCTAAATCACCGGTCCATGCGACGTACTCGTAGCACTGGAGGACGAAGAGGGGAGGGATGTCGGGCCACTGGCTGGGTCCTGTCCCACCCTCCAAGTGGTCCCATCCCACCTCGTGCCTTATGGCGCCCTCGCAGTCGAGCTTCAGGTCCTTCCTTCCCGTCCTGAAGTTCCAGTGGTCGCACAGGACGCCCTTCCCTACCTGCTGCTTTGCAAAGAGCGATAGCTCCGACCTGCTCAGCCTCGGGAAGCACATGGTGTATATAGAATTGGACGCAGCCCTCTGGTCTATGGTCCCCAGACATCCCCTCATCTCGTGGGCCTCGTAGACCGAGAACCTCAGGTCTTCCGTGTAGAAGGAGTTGCTCGCCAGAGGGAATATGTCATTTATCAGCTTAACCCCGAGCCATCTGGGAAGGCTCGATCTCAGTATCTCCTCCTGCCAGGCCCTCGTCCTTTCGAGGAGCTTCCTGTACTTCCCGAGAAGGTACGCCGCAACCTCCCTCGCACATGAGAACCATCTGTTGTAGGCGTGGCCGTAGTTCGGCTTTAGGTCGGTATCCCCCAGAAGGTTGGGGAAGTACCAGGAGAGGACCATCGGTACCTCGACCTCCTCCTCGGGGCCGAGGTAGACCGTAGAGCATACGGCACCGAGGTTCCCTCTTCCCGAGGAGTTGTCGAGCTTCCCCTCCTCGGAAAAGACCCTCCAGAAGTCCTCCCTCCCAGGGGACCATCCGGCCATGTACGTGATCTCCCCTGCCCCTGCCACCAAGAAGTACTCTCCCTCCACCCTTGGGTCGGCCTTCCTCCGGGTGCTGCCGAAGAGGAGGCCCCCATCCTCGAAGGAGATGAAGTTCCCCCTCAGGTCCTCTATTTTAGCCCCTGGATACCCACCCACTCCGACGAGGTTCCTCCAGGACATGGCCACAGAGGCCCTCTTGGTCTTCCCGGACAGGTTGGCGAGGCGGAAGATGAATACAGCACCAGGGATGCTGGAATCCCTGTATCCCTCGGAAACGTCGTCCAGTAGGATGGGGGAAAAGGCCTCCAGCCTTACCCTCACCTCCCCCATCTCTGGATATCCTACCAGGGCCCTCGGGAAGAGCCCTTTATACTTTATCTCCCTGGCCTTAAGGGTCGCATATCCAGGGAAGCTGTGGGTCTTGAGGACCCTTGCCCCGAACCCTTCAACGAAGCAGGCTAAGAAGGCCCCGGGGATCCCCTGTGGGGTGACCACATAGTCCTCGGCAGGGCCTTCTGCGCATATTGGCAAGGCTGCGTTGTTATTGGTGGTGAGGTTAGTGAACTTGCCGTTCGGACAGAACTCCACCTTCCCAGCTCCTATGCCCCCGAGGGGGAGGCCCGAGTGGTTAAGCCTGCTTTTGCCTCTGTGCTTTATCATGGTTCCTACGATATTATGGGATGTTTACCAAACTCTCTGGCCGCCTTGAAATAGGCTTTAACGTTCTCCAGAGGGGTGCCACGGCTTACGGCTTCCCACCCGGGAGGTGGCAAGGCCGATCCGCCAGGTCTTCCCGTCGTACCCGGAATACCACAGTTTATACTCGTCCCCATCCCTGAAGGCACACGAGCACACTGTCGAAAGCCCTTCGGGGCCGAGGTCTACGATCGGCCTGCCGTGCTTCTTGAAGCTTAGGCCTGCGGTCCCCACCGTTTACTCCTCGTCCAGAAATTCGGTCGGTTCGTGCACGCGAAGCCGACCCGGTTCAACGATCCAGAGCTTCTTCTCAGGGCTTTCGGTCTCGAGAATTTGCGCCAATTGCAGGACCAATTGCAACAGCCTTCTAGTAGTGGGTTTGGGATGCCTCAAAACGATGATTCCCGGATAGAGGTGGGGCGGAAAAGCCAGCACATCGGCAAAATCTAAGTCGAGAGTGACAAGACAGTATCCCTCCCGCCGGATTAACTCTGCAATCTGGACGTCAGAGGCACCGCCAAGTCCCTGCTCTTGAACCATGACCACATCATACCCCCTTTCTTCCAATATCCTCTTGGCGCGGGGGTCCATGTTTTCATCCAATTTGAACCTCATGTTCTCCTTCCACCTTAACCGGGATAACTCTCTCTCTCGTCATCTCAGCAGCGTAAGAGAGGGCAGCGAGGACATCCTCACGGGTAAGAGAGGGATAGGCCTTTAGGATGTCCTCAATTGTGTCCCCATTGGCAAGGCATTCCACAATGAGCCAGACCATGATCCGTGTGCCCTTGATGCATGGCTTACCGTGGCACACTTTCGGGTCGATGGAAATGCGCTCACGCCAATCTTTCATGTCCTTTCACCTCCTCTGTACATCTTCACAAGCTTCGGGTTCATGGCAGGGAGCTCGAGGGTGACCTCCGACCCTTCGATGGCCACCTCAAGTTCAGGATCAAGACCGACCTCCTCAAGCTCGAAGCTTATTTCCCTATTCTCCACAATCTGTGCTCACAGTTCGAACAATTGGAATTCCGCCCTGCAGGGTGGACCGTAGCTGAATAATATGGTTCGTTGCCTGGGAACAATCACATAGGCCACCGTGGTATGCATACCTGCCCCATCCTCCCCGTGTTGACAGATGGCCCCTGGCCTGGTATGATCCCTGAGGATGGCCTTCATGCCTTCTACCGTATGAGGGACTTCCCGGGTCAGACGATCGAGCTTCCGAAAGCGGCTTCTGCTGTTTTGCATCCTCTCGGGCGAGGCTGTGCAATTCTGGGAAAGCTCTGAAGTGGTCCAGTGGTTGGTTGCGAAAAGGGTACCGCGCTCGGGATGCCGCAGGGCCTGTGCGTATACGTCTTTCTCAACGATAACTATCTGCCCTCGGGCATCCGCCAGGATGAGGTTGAGGGGGGAACACATGATATTCGTCTTCGTTAAAAGCCTCAGGGCATCGGAGACCGAAGAGCATTTCTCCAGAAGGATTCTCTGGACCATCTGGGATGGTATGCCCTCCATGTTCACAGCCTCTGATCTCACGCTGGCTCCAGCCGTGCAAAAGCCATCATCGTTTACTCCCGCATTCGCCCAGACCGTCCCAGGAGGGGCGAAGATCAGGGCCTGACGCCCGCCTTGAAACTTGAACCACTGGGCGGCGTGGTAATGTTCCTTACCCTGCCCGATGTCGTTGGTCTTTCCGACTATCGGCCCTTCTGGCGTATCCGAGAAGCCCACGACCGTACAACCCAGTTGACTCATCTCCTCCAGAAAGTTGTAGGTTAAGATGTGCTCAAGTGGTATTCCACTTCCATGGGCGATCCCCTTCATCTGTTCCAGGAGGTAGGGGGCATGCCTGGCTAAGTTCCGTTCGAGCCTGTGCCTGAGCAGGTCATGGCAGGCTTTATCGAACCTATGAGATATATCAAGTTCAGCCAATATCCTCCTAATGGACCCGAAGAAGGCCGCCCCACACTTACGGCCTATCTCGTAATGTGTCCCCTCGGCTGCTATCCGATCCATTTCATCTTACCTTTAGCACCTTCACCCCCATACCATCGAAGCGAAGGTCCACCACAGACCTTTCGTGTTCCTTCGATACCGAGACCTTCTGCCCGCCCTCTAGATCTATGGCCTTTCCTATCTGCCGCTTCAGCCTGACCCGAACCTTCCCTCCCTTCTGGGAGTGATTGAAGACGAACAGCAGAGCCTCTTCGCCGGCTTCCAATAAGTTAGCCGTCACCTCCTCCCTGTCCGTCACGATCGGGCGGCTTGCCCCTGCCTGTTCGAGGAGGCCGAGCACGAAATCCCTGACGGCCCCCTCTGCCGGGGTCTTCCTCTTTTCGGACCGGGTCCTGGGAGGGGTGCAGACCATCCCCAAGTTCACCCCCGAAAGCACCGCCTTGCCCCTGCCGTACCTATGGAAGATCACCGCAGGCTCTCCGTCCTCGTAGGTGGCCAGGACATCGCCTTCGACCTCGGTATACCTCTCGGTGAAGTGGGACCTCTCCAGGCTCACCACGCTCCCTGCTCCGAACCTCACCTTGGGAGTTGCGCCCGAGACTATCTCCTTCTGCCTGCAGCCGAAAAGCTCCCTCAGTCCCTTCCCGGGAACCTCCTTCGACATGAAAAGTCTCCCGTCGAAGAGGTTTATCGCTGGGTCGGAGATCACCCATCCTCCCGCCCTGACGTATTCCACCAGAAGCTCATTAAAGCCGTCGTCGAGGCAGATGGGAAACGGCAGGACCACGAGCTTGTATTCCCTCAATTTCTCCAAGGAAACGAACTCCTCGTGGTGGATGTCGACAGGTATGCTCGCCTCCCAGAAGATGCTGTACCAGCCGGTCATGCTGTCCATGGAGAGGTTCACGTTGTGGTTGGAGCACCAGTCGACCATATAGGAAAGGGGACTCATCACGATGGCGACCTCCGGCTTCGGGTACCTCGCCCTGAGGAAGAGGTCCTCGTTTTCTGAGATGGTCCTGCATATCTTTGATGCCACCAAGGCCGTGATCGTGGGCCTGCCGGCGTTGTCGCACAGGCCCAGGTTTCCACATTCATCTCCATGGCGCTCGTTGCGAAACTGCCAGTAGAGCAGCCCCTTCGCCCCGTGGGCGATGGGAACCCAGCTCCAGATGGCGAACTCCTCGGCCCGGGGCAGGGGTTCGATGTTCGTCCCCCCTCCTCCCCTTCCCCCCTTCAGTTCCGACTGCCAGAACTCCTTGCCCTGCGCCTGATTGCGAACGGCATCGGACTCCAAGGCCATGATCGTCGCCCCCTCGCCAGATCTGGGGAAGTGGCTGACCCCCCACTTGTCGACAGCCTGCGCTGTGCGCCAGTCGTCGTAGGCCTTGGTCACGAAATCGCAGCAGGTCATGGCCTCGTAGGTGTGGGCCACGACAGGCTGGCTGGCGATGGAGCGGATGACCTCGGTGCGCCACCTCACGACCTCGGCCACGTTCTCCATCAGGAACCTCCTCCAGTCTACCCACTGGGCGTAACCTCTCCTGTAACTTGGAGGCCTCACGTCCTCCCAGCAGCCGTGGGAGCGGGCCCAGGCGAAGTTGAGGGCATCCAAGGACCCGTACTTCCTCTTCAGCCAATCCAGAAACTTCGCCCTTGTGGCAGGGCAGTAGCAGTACATCCTGTCGCTGTACCTCTGGGGGTCGAGGATGGGCTCGTTCATGGGCTCCCAGTGGCTTATCTCCGGACGGTCCCTGAGGTGTTCGAGCACCCCCCTCATGAACCTCTCGGCTATCTCCCTCACCTCCTGGTTGTCGAAGCAGAGCCCGGGCCAGCCGCCGGTTGGGATGCTGGAGGCGGCGTTGGGCTCTGCGGGAAGGCCTTCATGGTCGACGTATCTGCAGTGAGGGTACTTCCTGACCGCCCACTCGGGAACGCCGTAGAGGTTGAAGAGCAGCACCGCCTTAAGGCCATGTCTCCCTATGGTATCTAAAAATCTATCCAGATAGTCGAAGTTGATCCTCCCCTCCTCAGGCTCCAAGTATCCCCAGCAGATCCATGCCCGCATGGTGTTGAAGCCAAGTTCACGGGCAAGCTTCAGGTCCTCCTCCCAATCCTCGGGCTCGGGGGTCGCCCCACGAAGGTATTGGGCGCCGAACACTAACATATTCTCCTCCTTTTTTCAGGATGGGATATTTGGGCGCATCCGGAGCGCCTCTTGATAGTACTGGCGATAGGACATCAACCGGACACCCCTCTTTTTGGCATATTCGATCAGGTTGCGGATGATATCCATATCGGGGTCCTCCCTCAGGCTGGACCAGTCGTGGGAGGCGTAGCCCCATACCAGATCGTGCTCCACGATGTAGTCTACGTTGTCCCTCAACATCTTCAGGTAATCGTCCTTCTTCTCCCATCCGTATACCCCCCTCCATATGCAGTCCTGCCAACCCTGGACCGGGCATTCCAGGATGTCGGGGAAGCCCTGGGGTTCGTACCAGAAGGGCTGGACCTCGAAGGGTACGGGCTGGAAGTCCTTCTCGTTCCTTCCGTAGGTCCGGGTGAAGCGGATCCCGGCCTGATACAGGACCTCCAAAACGTCCGGCCTGTCCATGAGTCCCCTGTAGTAACAGTTGGGACCCGTGATCCCTATGCACTCCACACCGAGGTGCCTCCTTAGGAGTTCGCTCGTCCTTTCCACCTCCTCCCTTATCTGCTCCAAGCTTCCCCCCTTCACCACCCTGAAGCCCCTGACGCTGTCCTCGACTACCGTCTTGAGGGGGACGTGGGAGTAAGTGTGCTGTTCGAAGTCCATTACATCCCCCCACCCCTCCTTGACCCTCTGGAACTCCTCGATGTTGTTCTCCAGGGTCCGTCCGCAGATGAAGAGGGTGCAGGGCGCCTCGAGCTCCGAGTGGAGCTTTGGTGCCGTCCTGAGGAACTTCTTGGTGATATCCGAGCTCGGGTCCTGCACCTCCACGTCGTAGCCGATCAACAGGGTGGCCATCGCAAGCCTCCTTCCCCCGTCTTAGCATATGGGAAGCGGTATCACCTTCCTTCAAAGCAGTGCCCTGTGGTTCTCGACGACCTTCCTGAATGCCCCTATGAGCTGGTCCAAAAATTCCTCCTCCGGCTCGATGTAGAATGGGATATTGATGACCCTCCCGTTCAGGTCCTCGGCCACAGGGAAGTCCCCCTGTTTATATGGCTTAAAGGGTGGAAGGCCCATGAACTCCCCTCCTAAGGGGCCCCTCCCCCTTCCCCAGAG
>Ga0209410_1000349_pt1 | contig 21068 bp, 17 predicted proteins | sample Mar14436cmmetaG_FD_184135 | JGI IMG/M metagenome (GOLD analysis project Ga0209410, IMG submission 184135) | Marine hydrothermal vent microbial communities from Guaymas Basin, Gulf of California to study Microbial Dark Matter (Phase II) - Marker... ... | reverse complement strand
AAAGAAAAATCAAGTAAAACCTCTGTAGGAATCAATCGATGAATAGGCAAAATAGTTATTTGATTAAAGCTGCTTAAGTACATACAGACATAATTAAAAGGAGCATCTATAGCAGGAAATTTTTTTTGCATTTCTTCTTTATAAGCTAAAGCAGTGCGATAACGATGATGTCCATCAGCAATAACAATCTTTTTTTCATACATTAAGTCCTGCAATATTTTAAAAACATTTTTATCTGTAACTCTAAAAAGGCAATGAGTGACATTATCAAATTTGATTTTGATGAAAGGAGATATATCTTGTACTACTTTAGATAAAATTGAAATGATTTTATCTTCTTTATCATCATAAATACCATATATTTGGCTTAAATTAGCCTTAGTAGCTTTTAACAAACGTAAACGTTCAGCAACTACTTTTGTAAATGTCTTTTCGTGAGGTAAAATTATTTTTTTTTCAAAAGGTTCAATCTTTACCCTTGCTATAAAACCCTGTTGAGTTCTTTTTTCTCCTTTTAAATCATATTCCATTGTATAAAAATAAATAGCCTCATTTAACTCTAAAACAAAAATTTCTTCTTTTAACCATTGTTCAAAACGTTTACCTGCTTCTTCAGGCCAATTTTTTCCTTTTCCTAAAATCAAATGTACTATATTGTAAGGGCTACGTTTAGCTAATTGCTGTCTTTCTTCTTCAGAAATAACATCATAAGGTGGACTTACTACCTTTTCTAATTTTACACGTTTTTGATTATAAATGATACCTTTAAAAGGCTTAATCTTAGCCATACTCATTTCCAAAACGAGGGCTAATTATCATATTGTTTTTGTCTGTGCAAGAGAATATTGGCTTATTTAGAAAAAAGTTTTAAATTAAAGAATATGAAAAAAATCATTCTGTTTTTTATCTGTTTTGTTTTTGCCTGTACAACAGTCAAAATACCTGTAACTTCAGAGGAAAAATTTGAAGCAGAAGTAGAAATTGCTGTTGAAGAATGGAAAGGTTGGTATAATGATTTAAGACGAGTATCAAATATTTTTTATAAAATTTTAAAAAGTATATCTGCTGAAGAATCATTAAAAGGAAAAATAATATTTCCTTCAAAAAAGCCATTCTGGGATGATGGTATAAGACATATTGAATTAAAAAAATTAAATAAGATTGACCATAAAGCATTAGAAGTAATTACAGGTAAAATGCTGCCAAAAGATGGTTATATACTCCTTCCTTTACCTTCTATGCCAGCAGAAGTACTTATAAAACCATGGAGTTTTGCAAAAAAATTCAATTTTGATAAAGAAAAACATACTTTTACTTATTTAGTAAATGGCAAAGAAATAAAAATAAAAGCTGTAGCATTTCCTATATGGATACATTTTTTTGTTTCTATGTCAAGAGAAATAAATGCTTATGCCTCTAAGGGAAAAAATGGATATTTCATCGTGATTCATCGAGGTATTTGTCATTTCTTGCCTGATGATAACCAACTTGCATTTGTTATAAGTCATGAGATAGCTCATATTTTAAGAGGTCATTTAAAGAAAAGGGTAGGAGTAAATTTAATTACTGGAATTTTGGCTACTGGCATTGCCATAGCTACTGGAATTTCAGATTTAGCAAATATTGTATATGCTGGTGTTATGGCAAAATATAGTAGAGATCAGGAAAGGGAGGCAGATTTTTTTGGTCTTTATTTCACATATTTAAGTGGCTATAATATTGAATTGGCAAGCAAAGCATTTATTACATTAGGTAGTTCTGCCCCTAGATCTCTACTTGAAAATTTCTTTGCTACTCATCCATATGATGCCGAAAGAAGAGCTTACCTTAAAAAAGTAGTTAATTGGATAAAGGAAGGAAAAACTTGGCAGCAAATTATTAGAGAGCACTGACTTGATTTAACTTTGATTTTTGCTAAAATGGCGGATTAGTTTAAAAGATGCTTATCCCAAAATTAAAAATCGGTGTTCATGAAGCAGAAATTCCCATTATACAAGGAGGAATGGGGGTAGGCATTTCCCTTCATTCTTTAGCAGCTGCTGTTGCAAATAATGGTGGTATAGGAGTAATTGCTGCTGCATGTATTGGATTTCGTGAATCCAATTTTAAAAAAGCACCTCAAATGGCTAATCAGATTGCCTTAAAGAAGGAAATTCTTTTAGCTAAAAAATTGGCTCCTGGTGGTATAATTGGTGTAAATATTATGGTAGCGCTTACTGATTATGAAGATTTAGTACTAACAGCCTTAGAAAATGGTGCAGATATTATTTTTTCTGGAGCTGGACTACCTCTTTCTCTCCCTCGTTTAAAACAAAGATATCCATATAGCAAAACAGCCTTAGTGCCTATCATTTCTTCTGCAAGGGCTGCTGTTTTACTTTGTAAAAAATGGTTAAAAAGCTATAATTATTTGCCTGATGCTTTTGTTTTAGAAGGGCCAAAAGCTGGTGGTCATCTTGGTTTTTCTTTAGAAGATTTAATAAAAAATAAATTTCGACTTGAACAATTGTTAAAGGAAACATTAGAAGCTATAGATCCTTATGTAAAATTAGCAGGAAGACCTATTCCTATAATTGTAGCTGGAGGAGTCTATACTAGTGAAGACATTGCCCGATTTCTCTACCTTGGGGCAAGTGGAGTGCAAATGGCTACTCGCTTTGTGGTTACAGAAGAATGTGATGCATCAGAGGCATTTAAAAAAGAATATTTGCGAGCAAAAAAAGAGGATATTATTTTTATTAAAAGCCCAGTTGGACTACCTGGACGGGCAATAAAAAACAAGTTTTTAGAAGCAGTTGAAAAAGGAGAAAAAATTCCTTTTAAATGTGCTTATCATTGCATTAAAACATGTATACCTAAAAAAGCTCCTTATTGTATCTCTATTGCTCTTATAAATGCTCAAAAAGGTAATTTAGAAGAAGGCTTTGCATTTGCTGGAAGTAATGCATATCGTTCAAAAAAGATAACTAAAGTAAAAACATTGATTAAAAAACTTCTGGAAGACTTGAAAAAGGCTTAGGAGGAAAAAGTGGAGATTTTTAGCAGTAATCTAGGTTATCCTCGCATAGGACCAAAACGAGAATTAAAAAAAGCCTTAGAAGATTTTTGGCAAAAAAAGATAGATAAAGAATCTTTACTTAAAACCGCTACACAGATTCAATTGCAAAATTGGCAGATACAAAAAGAGGCAGGTATTGATTTTATCCCTGTAGGAGATTTTTCTCTTTATGACCATATGTTGGATATGACTGTAATGCTTGGTCTTATTCCGAAGAGATTTTGTAAAAATGAGATAAAAAATGATTTAGATATGTATTTTAGCATGGCTAGAGGAGAAAAAGATATTCCTCCTCTAGAAATGACAAAATGGTTTGATACAAATTATCATTATCTTGTGCCAGAGATAGATACAGAACCAAAACTTTTAGAAAATTATTTTTTATCCCTTTGTAAAAAAGCACAATCAATTGGTATTGAAGCAAAACCTGTATTGGTTGGTCCATATACTTTTTTAAGATTAAGTAAAGGTAAAAATAAATTTTCAATTTTATCTAAATTAATTGAAGTTTATAAAGAAATTTTAAAACAATTGAATGAATTAAAAATAAAATGGGTACAAATTGATGAACCTGCTTTAGTATTGAATATCTCAAAAGAAGAAATTCAAATGGTTAAAGATATTTATAATCAATTTAAAGATATTGAAATAAATATAATGCTTCAAACTTATTTTGAAGGTATAAGCGCTTATGAAGAACTAGTTAATTTGCCTGTTAAAGGGATTGGTTTAGATTTTGTTCGTTCAGATGATAATTTAAATAATTTAAAAAGATATGGCTTCCCAAAAGACAAAGTTTTAGGATTAGGTATTATTAATGGCAGAAATGTCTGGCGTACAAATTTGGAAAAGGCATTTTATTTAGCCAATGAAATTATAGAAAAAGCAAAACCAAGTGCAATTTTTGTTCAACCAAGTTGCAGTTTGCTTCATCTGCCTGTTTCTATTGAATTAGAAACACAACTTGCACCTGAAATAAAAAATATTTTAGCCTTTGCCAAAGAAAAATTACAAGAAGTAGCAATTTTAAAAAAGGCTTTAAAAGAAGGAAAATTGCCTAAAGGCACTTATACTGGTAGTCCAGAAGTACATCCTTTAAAGGAAGTAAAAGAAAGGATTGCTAATTTAAAAGAAGAAGATTTTAAACGTTCTTTACCTTATAAAGAAAGAAGAAAATGTCAAAAAAAGGTATTAAATCTACCTTTATTCCCCACTACTACTATTGGCAGTTTCCCTCAAACAAAAGATATAAGAAAGATGCGAGCAATGTTTAATCGAGGGGAAATTAGTGAAAATGAATATAAACAATTTATTAAAGAAAAAATAGCCTTTTGCATTGGTGTGCAAGAAGGGCTTGGATTAGATGTACTTGTACATGGAGAATTTGAAAGGAGTGATATGGTAGAATATTTTGCTCAAAAGATGACGGGTTTTATCGTAACAAAACATGGTTGGGTGCAATCATATGGCTCAAGATGTGTTAGACCCCCTATTATTTATGCAGATATAAGTAGACCTAAAGCAATGACAGTAGATGAAATTACTTATGCTCAAAGTTTAACAAAAAAACCAGTAAAGGGAATGTTAACAGGCCCAGTGACAATTTTAAATTGGTCATATGTAAGAGAAGACATACCTAGAGAGGAAGTAGCTTACCAAATTGCATTAGCCTTAAGGGATGAAGTATTAGATTTAGAGAAAGCAGGCATTAAAATTATTCAAATTGATGAGCCTGCATTTAGAGAAGGTTTACCACTAAAGGAAGAAAAAAGAAAAGCATATTTAGAATGGGCAGTAAAGGCATTTCGTTTGACAAATGCAGCAGTCAAACCAGAGACACAAATTCATACTCATATGTGTTATTCAGAATTCCAGGACATTATTTTTGCTATAGATGATATGGATGCAGATGTTATCTCCATTGAATGTAGTCGAAGTAAAGGTGATATTATTAGTACATTTGAAGATTATCATTATGAAAAAGGTATTGGTCTTGGCGTGTATGATATTCATAGTCCTCGTATTCCAAAAAAAGAAGAAATTAGAGAAATTTTAAAAAGATGTTTAAAGGTATTAAGACCAGAACAGCTTTGGATAAATCCTGATTGTGGTTTAAAAACAAGACAATGGGAAGAAGTTATACCTTCATTAAAAAATATGATTGAAGTAGCAAATGAACTTAGGAAAGAATTTCAAATTTAATTTTTATTTCTCTTTAAAAATTTTATTAATTCTTTATAAGTTAATGTATTCAATATATCTTTCTTCTCTAACCAACCTCTGCGCGCAACAAAAACACCTAAACGCAAAAATTCTATTTGGTCTAAAAGATGGGCATCTGTGCCAATAGTAACCTTTATTCCCTTATTTTTAGCAGCATGAGAAAGCACATCATTTAAATCTAATCTTTTATAATAAGCGTTGATTTCCAAACAAGTGCCTGTAGCAACAGCCTTTTCAAAAACTTTTTCTATATCAAGGGGATAAGGATCCCTTTCTCCTATTACCCTTCCTGTAGGATGAGCAATACTATGTACATAAGGATTTTCCATTGCTTTAATGATCCTCTTAGTCAAAGTTGCTTTATCTTGTTTAAAACCTGTATGAATAGCTGCCACAACAAAATCCATCTCTTTTAAGATTTCATTTGGATAATCTAAGGAACCATCATTTAAAATATCCACTTCTGTACCACATAAAAGCTTTACATCACTTTTTCTATTGAATTCGTCTATCTCTTTTCTCTTTCTTCTCAAATCTTCTATAGAAACACCTTTAGCCACTTTTAAACTCTGAGAATGATCACAGATGGCTATCCATTCAAGTCCCATTTTTCTTGCTTTTTCAGCAATCTCTCCCAATGTAGCCGTTCCATCACTATATTTAGAATGCACATGAAGATCTCCTTTTATCTCTTCCATCTCTACCAATTTTGGTAACTTACCTTCCATTGCTGCTTCTATTTCTCCTCTATCTTCTCTTAATTCAGGTGGAATATAAGGTAAATCTACTGCCCTAAATACCTCCTCTTCTTCCTTCCCACCAACTCTTTTTTCTCCTTCAAAAATTCCATATTCATTAATTTTTAATCCCTTTTTTATAGCTAACTCCCGAATCCGAATATTATGTTCTTTTGAACCAGTAAAATAACAAAGAGCTGCTCCATAACACTCCTTTTCCACTACCCTCAAATCTATTTGCAAACCATCTTGAGTACGAATGCTTGATTTTGTTATTCCATGTGCAATTATTTCTGAAGCAAAAGGAAGATTTACAAATTCTTCCATCACCTGCCAGGGATTTGAAGAACAAACAAGTATATCAATATCTTTTACTGTCTCTTTTCTCCTCCTAACACTACCAGCAACATCAATCCTATCTATTGGACAGCGCTTTTTTAAAATTTCTATAATCTCTTCAGCTAAAGGCAAAATTAAACCAAGTGGTCTTCTCTCCCTTCCTTTTCTTACTAATTGAATACCTTTTAAAATGTTTTCCTCTGTTTTTACTCGTACACCAGGTAAACTTTGAATTTTATGTTCTAGACATAACCTTTCTAACTCATCTAAAGAAGCTACCTTAAAATGATCATAAATCAATTTAGCTGTTCTTGGCCCAACACCAGGAATAGCTAGAAGCTCTAAAAGGCTTGGTGGAATTTCTTTTTTTAATTCTTCATATGTCTTACAAGTACCTTTTTTAAGAATTTCTTTAATTTTTTGCATTAAATCTTGACCAATTCCAGGAATTTTTTTCCTACCTTTAATAACTTTCTCAACATCTTCTGCCAAATTTTCAATATTTTGAGCAGCCCTACGATAAGCCCTTACTCGAAATGGATTTTCTCCTTTTATTTCATACATATCGGCAATTTCATAAAAAATCTTAGCTATATCTTGATTTCGCATTATAATCCCTTTTCTTTTAAATAATCAAAGCCTGCAATAATTTCTTCAGCTGTGGACTTTGGTTGAACTTCAAAAATTTTTATAGGGGTATTTTTTAAATAAGGAATTATTTTATCAAAGTCTATTGTGCCTTTAGTAGGAGCAAAATGATCTTCTAATTGATCATTTACATCATGGATATGAGTGCCTATTAAATACTTATTATAACTTGAAAGCCATTTTTCATGTGGACAAACTTTTAAACGAGATAAGACCTCAGCATGACCTACATCATGCCAGTATCCAATAGGAGCACCTTCAAATGTCTTTAAAATAACTCCAACTTCTTCATAACTTGGAATTTCATGAAAATAATAACGATTTTCAATCCCCAATTTTACTCCTAACTTTTCAGCTCTAGGCAACAATTTATCTAAACTTAAAAGGGCGGCATCTAAATATTTTTTTGCTTTTTTTTCACGTTCTTTTTTCCTCTCTTCAACAAAATTTTCATCAAGCTGACCTGAGATAAAAAGTTCTTTCCACTTATTAAACTCATTCTCCATCTCTATTTTACCTAAATGAATTACTACTGCCTGAGCTTCTAAATCACTAGCAATTTCTATACTTTTAATAGTAGCTTTTATAGCTAAAAGTCTTTCTTCTTTGTCTGGATGTGTAAGTAAAAAAATATCCCCTGAAACTTTTGATAGAGGAATAGAGTCAGGTCTTGGAAAATAATTATGAATACTTAAGACTTGCCAGTTCTTTTTAAGCTGCTTTTTTATCTCTTTAAAAGCACTTTCTGAAATACGAAAATCAAGCTCAAGAGCAGAAAATGGTAATGATGATAATGCTTTTAAAAGCTCTTTACCATTTTCAATAAGTTTTGATCGCCATACTGTTGATATACCAATCATAACAAAATTCTATAACCGCTTTTTAGCTTGTCAAGTAATAAAAAATTACATAATACTTCCAATTCAATTGGATTTATGTTATAGGAAAAAAAATGAAAAAAGAAATTTTAGCATTAATTATTATTTTTATTATCTCTTTAATATGGCTCATTTTTGGTAAAAATGGTTACCTTGACTTTTATCGTTTAAAACAAACTCAAAAAGAAATCTATCAAAAAAACCAACAGTTAATAAAGGAGAATGAAATTTTAAAAAGACGAATTGATCGTCTTAAAAATGATCCTGTTTATTTAAAGGCAGTAATTAGAGAAGTAATGGGACTTACAGAAGAAGATGAGATTATGCTTTTTATAAAAAATCCTTAACTTACCTCTGCCCAATTTTTTCCTATTTTTATATTGACTTTTAAAGGTACTTTCAAATTGACAACACCTTCCATAGTTTCTTTTAATAAAGAAGAAAATTGTTCTACTTCCTCTGGTGGTATCTCAAAAATTAATTCATCATGAACTTGCATAATCATTTTTGTTTTTAATTTTTTTTCTTTTATAAGTCTCCAAATTCTAATCATAGCCAATTTAATAATCTCAGCAGCAGTACCTTGAATAGGAGTATTAATAGCTATTCTTTCTCCTGCCTTACGCATTGTGCTATTTCGACTATTTATTTCTGGAATAAATCTTTTACGTTTAAATAATGTTTCTACATAGCCTTTTTTTCTTGTTTGTTCTAATGTATGTTCAATGTATCTTTGAACTCCTGAATAACGTTTAAAGTATTCTTCTATATATACCTTTGCCAAACTTACATCTATTCCCAATTCTCTTGAAAGTCCATAAGGGCTCATACCATAAATAATTCCAAAATTAATCACCTTTGCCTGTCTTCGCATATCTTCTGTAACTGCCTCAGGAGCTACTTTAAAAATTTCAACCGCAGTATGAGTATGAATGTCCTTATCATGATAAAAAGCATCAAGTAATGCTTTATCTTCAGATAAATGAGCAAGTATGCGCAGTTCAATTTGTGAATAATCTGCTGCTAAATAAAACCAGCCTGATTCAGGAATAAATGCCTTCCTTATACTTTTTCCTTCTTCTCCTCTCGTTGGAATATTTTGTAAATTTGGCTCACTACTACTTAAACGCCCTGTCACTGTTACTGCTTGATTATAAGAAGTATGAATACGACCTGTTTTAGGATCAATTAAGTGAGGTAAAGCATCTACGTAACTTGATTTAAGTTTCATTAGAGTTCTATAATTAAGAATTTCTTTAGGTAAAGGATGAATAAAGGCAAGTTCACTTAATACTTCAGCATCAGTAGAATAAGCGGTTTTACCTCTTGTTTTCTTTATTCTTGGTAATTTAAGTTTTTCAAAAAGAATATGTCTTAATTGGGTAGGTGAATTAATATTAAATTCCTCTCCAGCTAATTCAAAAATATGCCTCTCTATATTCCGCAATTTATCAGTAAAAATGCGAGAAAGATGATTTAAATAAGTTACATCTATTTTTACTCCCCACCATTCCATATCAGCAAGTACAGATAAAAGAGGCATTTCAATCTGCTTAAAAAGCTCTTCTTGATTAGATTCTTTTAATTTTTTTTCTAAAATAGGTTTTAACCTCAAAATTACATCTGCTTCTTCACATGCATAATCACTTGCAACCTCAATCTTTACTTGAGAAAAAGGAATTTCTTTGCGACCCTCTCGAATAATTTCTTTAAAATCTTTTTTTCTTATCTTAAGGTAAATTTGGGAAAGTTCCTCTAAATTATAATTACTCTGTCCAGGATTAAGTACATAGGCTGCTATCATGGTATCAAAAGAGATGCCTTTAAGTTTAATGCCGTGTTGACGTAAAACTAAAATACTATATTTTATATCTTGTCCAATCTTTAATATTTTTTCATTTTCTAATACTGGTTTTATTTTCTCTAGCACATATTCCAAAGATAACTGTTTGGGAACAAGCAAATAAAAGTGTCCCACAGGAATATACCAAGCTTCTCCTAGTTGATAAGAAAAAGAAAAACCAACAATACTTTTATTTGTTGTTTTTAGATTAAAAATGATTTCTTTTGCTTTTTTTAGTTTCTCAACTAGCTCTTCAAAATCTTCTTTTTTAAGGATATAATTATAATTTACCTTAGAAAGAGGTTGATAGAGTTCTTTCAAAAATTTACGAAATTCAAGTTCTTCAAATAATTTTTTTAAAGTTTCAAAATCTTTAGGACCTGGACGTAAGTCCTCAAGTTTCACTTCTAGCGGCACAGATGCATCTAAACTCACAAGTTTTAAATTTTTTAAAATCTGCTCTTTGTGTGCTTTAAGGTTTTCACGCAAACGTTGAGGTTTAACTTTATCAAGATTATTTAAAAGATTTTCTAATGAACCAAAATCTTGAAGTAATTTAATTGCTGTTTTTTCTCCTACACCAGGTACTCCAGGGATATTATCAATTTTATCACCAGTAATAGCCATTATTTCTTTAAGGCGGGCAGGAGGTAATTTATATTGTGCAAGAATATCTCTTTTTTCCAAAACCTTGTCCTGCATAGAATCCCAGAGTCTTACTTTATCAGAGAGAAGTTGTCTTAAATCTTTGTCTCCAGAGACAAGAATAATCTCTATATTTTTATTGGAAAATCGCTGGCAGAGAGTGGCCATTAAATCATCTGCCTCATAACCTTCTTTTTCTAAGGAAGGAATACCAAAGGCTTTAATAATCTTTTTAATATAAGGAATCTGTTGAGTTAAATCATCTGGCATTGGTGGACGATTGGCTTTATAAGTAGGACTTTCCTTATGCCTAAAAGTCGGGCCTTTGGCATCGAATACTACTGCAATATAATCTGGCTCTTTTTCTCGCATTATCTTTAAAAGCATATTTGTAACACCATAAATGGCATGTGTAGGAAAACCTTTTGAAGTAGAAAGAGGGGTAATTGCATGATAAGCACGATAAATATAGGAACTACCATCTATAAGGAAAAGCCGTTTTAACACAGCCAATTTTTAAGGAATGTATTGTTGATTGTCAAGATTGTAAACTTTATAAAATCGGACAAATTTTTAAATAATTCCGAAATTTATAATAGAATAACTTTAAGGAGGCTGAAAATGCTAATTGCAGAAAATGGCCGATGGCGTATTAGATGTAGGACAGATAGAGGGGATGAAGACTATGCTCTAACAATGGCTGAAGGGCGATTTACTTTTTATTTACATGGTAAAGCTGAAAAAATCACTTTTGTAAGAGCTTTACAAAAGATTAAAAAAGAGGCTCAAGAAAACGGAACAAATTTATTTTTTATTGCATTTGGTGGCTATTTTGGTATCTGGTTAACTCTTGAAGATATTGATTTTATGTTAGCTAGTTTACCTATGACTGAGGCTGAAAGACAAGTATCAATCTTACAAGAATATGACATTTCATCTGCTACAGTTACAAAGCACTAATGAGACAAAAAATATCTTATCCTATCTTACACTCCTCTGTACTTCTAGTTTTTGATAGGTAATAAATGTCTTGACATTCAATTTAACTCTATGATAAAAACTTAATATTAAAATTTTATTAAAGGAGGAATAATGTCTATTGCGGTTATAGGTGGGGGAATTGCAGGTCTATCTTGTGCTTACTTCCTTAAAAAACAAGGTTTGGATGTTGTTGTATATGAAAGAAAAAAAGAAGTAGGAGGTAGATTTTCTACTTTAAAAATTGATGGAGTTTACATTAATCGGGCAGCTTTAATGTTTTCTAAAAAACTCAATCCATGTTTTACTTCCCTAATTCATGAATTGGGGGTTCCTTACAGAGAAATGGAAAAATCTAAGTTTGTTGTGCAAATTAATGATAAAATTATTCGTTTAAATAGAGAAGGATTACTGGAAAGTGGATTATTTAGTTTAGAAGAAATCAAATTATGGGAGGAATTACAGCAATTAGTACAAACACTTAACTTTGATTATACTGCCCCTGATGAACGCCTTCTTAAATGGCATGATATGTCTCTTTATGATTTTTGTAAAAAAATGAAATTTACTGATAAAATGATAAATTATCTTGCCCAACTTTATGCCAGCTTTCAATACGTTGAACCTCATGAACTAGCAGCAGATAAAGGATTATTTTCTATTGCCTATTCTATCACTCCTACCTTTACACCAATAAAAGGCATGGGCGAAGTAGCCCTGCAATTAAAGAAAAGATTAGGAGATAGCGTACAATTAAATACGCATATAACTGAAGTGCGTTATGAGCAAGGAAAAGGTTTTGTGGTAAAAGTAAAAAGAAAAGAAAAGAAAGTAGCTGAATTTGAAGGTCATTATGAGTATTGTGTCTTTGCTACAGGCCAAAGAACAGTAAAAAACATTATGCCAGAGATAGATTTTAAAGTCCCGGCCGCTAAGACAGTAGGATATATTATAGAAGCTGTTTGTCCACAATATCGTTCATATGAATTAATTATCTTTCCTAAAGTAGACAATAAACATGGTATTCATGGTGGTGAAATGCAGCATTTGCCAGATGGTCGTTCTATTTGTGCTGTTCTTCTTTACCGCCGTGATGCGGATCTAAGTGCAGTGTTTAAGGAATATAAAATTATTGAACGTCTTGGTTGGTCACCTGCTATTGGAGTCATGCCACCAGGAGGAAAAATTGTGGATGTGGTCACCAATGTAAAAAATGCCTTTGTTGTAGGAGACTTTTATCGTTTCCCAAATCTTGAATCCTGTGTTTATACTGCAAAAAAGGTAGCAAATATTATTGCTAAAGAGAAAGCAAGTTAAGGAGATTAGAAATGAAAATATTAGGAATATGTGGGACAAACAAGAGAGGGAATATAAAATCAGCAAGTGAGTGGTTTTTAAAAAGGGCGCTTGAAGCCGCTGAAGAATTAGGGGCAAAGACAGAATTAATTAGGCTTATAAATTATCGCATAAAACCATGTTTAGCATGCAATTTCTGCATTTGTGGCAAATTATGTCCTTTGCTTGAAGATCCAAAAGACAATGCAAAAGAAATCTTTGCTAAGATAGATGAAGCAGAAGGCATAATCTTTTCTTATCCTGTTTATGCATATCAAACACCTGCCATTATTATTAATCTACTTCAAAGAACAAGACCTTTCCATGAACTTGAAAGGGCAAAGGCAACAGGTTTAAAAATCAAAGCTGTAAAGAGCAATCCCTTTTCAGGGAAGGCAATAGGAAATTTAACTGTCGCAGCTGCCATAGGATTAGAAGGAGCCTTATTTGGCCCACTTCATATTTTAAAGGCCTTAGGAGCAACACCAGTTGCCTGTGCAGGTATCTCCCTTTTAGACCCAGAGATAAAAAATATCTATAGTATAGATGGTAAATTTTCTGTCCCAAATGAAAAAATAAAGGCTTTTTTTGATAGGGATTTCCCTAGTTATGAGGAAAATGAATGCGCTATTGACATGGCGCGTGCAGTAGGGAAATGGGTTTATAGAGCCTGTAAGTCTGAAGTATTCCAGCGCATAAAATACCGGACAAAACTTTAAATTAATTTATAAAATCTATTTTAAAGGAAATTTGGGAGCCCAGGAATTAAATCTTTCTTTTATTTCTTTTTCTTTTAACATAAAAAATGGCAAAGTTACTAAGGGAAGTGATCCTTTCCAATCAGGATTAAATAAAGAAAAAAGTCTAAAATCAATAAGAATTTGCATAATGCCAGGAGTAACAACTCTTAAAGAATCAATTGGATATATAAGAGAAGTTTGCGGTTGTCGATAACAAGGAGGTTCTGCTGTTTTTTTAATAAGAGAAAGAATATCTGTTAATAAATCTGATTCAGCGTAAGGAAGAACAAGATATCTTTTTTTTATTTCTAAAAGCCTTACTTTACCACGAGAAATTGTTTCTTCCATGTATTTTAAAGAAAAAAGTCTGCTCTCATAATTATATAATGCCCAACCTTTTTCTTCCATCATTTCAGGAAATTTTTTTGAAAATTCAAACCACATCATCTTAATTTACCTCTATAATTACTTTTTTAATAATAAAGGAATGTAAGAATTAAGTCAAATTATTAAAAGATTGCTCCCCATTTTTGAACATGTAAAATGTTAGGATTAAAAGGGTAGCTATGAAGAAAAAATAGATTTAGTATTGACCAAATCATTCGTATCTTGGCTGAAGCTGAGTCTCCGGGCAACTCTGTGGCGTCTGTCGCCACCTTAAGATTCTTTTCTGATAGAATAATTTGACTTTTTCCATCTTTTATTTGTATTTGTGCTCCTCGTGTTAAATTAATGCCAAGATTTTACAGAATACATAACAAATTTAACTTAATATTTAGAAAGACCAGGGGAGATAATTCTAATAGAGCCGTTTGTTCCTACAGAAAAAGCAGAAAGGAAGCTTGGTATCTTAAAAAATAAAGGGAAATGTATTATTAAGTCAGATTTTGATATATCTGATGAAGAACTGATTTCATGAAATATCTTCTTGATACACACACTGTTTTATGGTCTCTTTTTAACCCAGAAAGTGTAGTTTCTTTCTGGGAAATTTCATTAAAGTATTCATTGGGCAAATTGGAACTTAAAGGAGTTGCTCCTGAAAATATTCCAACTGCTGTTAAAGAAACAGGTTTTGAAATTATTGACCTCGCTCCTAGAGGAGCCTCCTCTTTCCATAAACTTCCACGATTACACAAAGATCCATTTGATAGAATGCTGATATAGCAAGCTATTCTTCGGAAAAATGACACTAGTTTCAGGTGATAAAGAGTTTAAAAAATATGTAAAATTTGGATTAAATCTTCTCAATCCTTAAATGGACATCGGAATTTAATTGTGTACTTAAAATTTCTAATTCCATAAGGGCATCAAGCAATAAAGGATTGCACTTTTACACTTTGGCTTTGAATAGTTAACGGAATTAATATAACATCTTGCCAAGGATACAAACATTTGCCTTCTCTTAAAATTTCTCTTGACAATTTAGAAAAATTTTACTATTTAAATTTTATTAGTAAATTTTTATTAATAATTTTTATGGAGGCATAAATGAGGATATTGTTTGTGATGCCAAAAGTAGGTGCTTGGGCTTCTCATGGGATACATAAGGCGCCAAATCAGCTTTATGCCCAGCTTGGTGCATATTTAAGAGAAAAAAACATTGGTGAAATAAAGGTATTGGATGCACGTGCCTTAGATATGAGTACAGAAGAAATGCTTAAAGAGGTGAAGAAAAATAAGCCTGATGTGGTGATTCTAGGAGATATGGTGCATTCCTATGGTGGATTTGCGGTGATGTGGTATTTCAATGAAACTGCACGTTTGATAAAGGAAACTTATCCAAAGACAAAGATTGTTGTTGGTGGTCTTTGGTATTCTGGATATTTTAAAGAAACCCTTGAGCAGAACCCATGGATAGATTTTGTATATGTAGGTGAGGCAGAGCTTACTGTGGAAGAATTGCTCCTTGCCTTAGATAGTGGACGTAAAGATTTAGAAAATATCCCTGGTCTTGCTTTTAGAAAAGATGGAAAGATAGTGCTTGGGCCTCATCGTGAATTGATTAAAGATTTAGACACACTGCCTCTTCCTGCCTATGATCTCTTCCCCATGGATAAGTATGTGGGACATACTTATTGGAAACCCTTTGTAGAAATCATCACCTCCCGTGGCTGTCCTAATGCCTGCTCTTTTTGTTATGAATGGAGCCAATTTGATCCACGCACGCCAAAGGACTTTGTTACTTGGCGGGCTAAGTCTGCCAAAAAGGTAGTAGATGAATTAGAAGTGTTAGAAAAACAATATGGTGTGAAGGTAATAGTGATTCAAGATGATACCTATAATGTGGATTTAAATAGACTAAAGGAGACATGCGATGAGATTTTAAAGAGGAATCTTTCCATAAAATGGGTAATGCTTGGCATAGCAAGAGATTGGGTAAGGCAAAAGGAGCTTATCCCTTTGATGAAAGAGGCAGGTCTTTTTATGGGTTTGGTAGGGATAGAGGTGGCTAGTGATGAAGAACTAAAGAAGATTGGTAAAAAAATAACCACTTCTCAAGTAAAAGAAACCATTGATATTTTAAGAGAAAATGACATTGCTACTGTAGGCACATTACTTGTTGGGTTTGAAGATGATAATGAAGAGGTAATTAAAAGGAGGTGTGCCTTTGCTGATGAAATTGATCCAGACATTATCTGGATAGGTTTTGTTACCCCACCTCCTGGTTCACCTATCTGGAAAAGCGCTGTTAAAAAAGGATGGATTGACCCCAATCATATAGATTTAAAGCTTTGGGATTTTCAGCATCCTGTTATGCCTACAAAGTATTTATCTATAAAAGATATAGGGCGTTTGGCAGCCTGGGGAATAGAGAAGTTTTATAGCAATCCAAAGAGGATTAAAAGGATTATGGAGAGTAATTATGATCCTTTAGCTAAATTGTGTTTTAAGGATCAGATAGATAATCTTAGGCGTTTTGAAGAGGCTGCTACAAAAGGAGAAATACTGGTTTAGGAGAAAAAAATGTTACCACAAAGGATTGCCTATTTGAATTTAGATAGATTAGATACCGAGATTGTAGAAATCCCTTTAGAAATAACCAAAAAGTTTTTGGGTGGACGTGGGATAAACGTTTATTTGCTTTATAATCAGGTTACACCTGAAATAAATCCCTTTTCACCAAAAAATCCCCTTATCATTGGTTTAGGACTTTTAACTGGATTAAAGGGTATAGGTGCTTCTAGATGCAATATTTCTGGAAAATCACCTGAAACAGGTCTTTTGGGAGATGCAAACATAGGAGGTAATTTTGGTGCCTTTATGAAAAAGACAGGGATTGATTATTTGTTCATTGTAGGTGCAGCTAAAGAACCTGTATATATTTATTTGGATGAGAAAGGCATTGAAGTAAGAGATGCCAAAGATTTATGGGGAAAGGACACTATAGAAACTAATACCATTTTAAAAAGACGCTATGGCCCTTCAAGTCAATCCATTTCTATTGGTATTGCTGGTGAAAATTTGGTGCGCTTTGCCTGTATTATTAACAGGAAAAAGAATGCTGCTGGAAGGACAGGACTTGGTTGTCTTATGGGAGCAAAAAAGATAAAGGCAATTGTGGTAAATGGTAAAAAATCAATAAAGCCAAAGGATGAGAATGGATTCAATGATTTATTAAAATTTCTTCAAAAAAGGCTAAAAGAAGAACCTTTAGTCAATGTACTCAGTGAATTTGGCACTGCCCATCTTTTTAAACTAATTAATCAAAAGATTGGTATGGGAAGAGTCCATAATGGGCTTTCTATGAAATTTGATAATAAAGATATTTCACCTGAGGTATTAAAAGAAAAATATTACAAAGGAAAAGCAGGCTGTTTTTCCTGTCCAGTAACCTGTCAGCATAGATACAAAACAGAAAAAATAAGCAATGAAGGGCCAGAATATACTATCTTAGCAAGTTTTGGTCCAGTTTTGGGCATAAAAAGATTAGAAACAATCCTTTATATAAATGATTTAATAAATCGCTATGGTCTAGATGCCAGTTCAACATCAAATCTTATTGCCTGGTCTATTGAATTATTTAAAAAGGGTGTCATTGATGAAAAATTAACAAATGGGCTAAAGCTTGATTGGGGAAATGAAGAAGCTATTATAGAGTTAATCCATCAGATTGCCCATAGAGATGGATTTGGCAATTTTTTAGCAGATGGTGCAAAGGAAGCTGTAAAAAAATTAGGTGAAGAAACAGCCAAATACCTTATCTGGACAAAATATTTACCTCAGTCAGACCCTGTAGATTTAAGATATCTTCCTGCTTATGCCTTAGGAAATGCTGTTGCCTCAAGGGGCTCTGACCACTTAAGGAGTCGTCCTACCTGGGAGGCCTATGGTCTTTCTGAAGAACAATTAAAAGCCATTTATGGTGGGTATGTCTCTACTAATCCAAATAGTTATGAAGGGAAGGGTAGGGTTATCTGGTGGTGGGAAACATATCTTTCTTTATTTGATGCTTTAGGGCTCTGTAAGCTCATTGCCTTTCATTGTCGTCCTGGTCTGTTTAATTTTGAATTTTTCTCAAAACTTATTCACTATGCTACTGGTCTTAATTTAACACCTGAAGAAATCTTTGAAATAGGAGAAAGAATTATCACCTTAGAAAGGATGTTTATTGTGCGCGAGGGAATAAGAAGAAAAGATGATTTTCCACCACAAAGGTATTTTGAACCCTTAAATGGATTAAGACTAGATAAAGAAAAATTTGAGCAGATGCTAGATGAATATTATCAGCTCCGTGGCTTTAATAAAGAAGGTAAGCCTTTAGAAGAGACAATAAAACGTTTGGGTTTAAATCAATGAAGATAGCTATTGTTGGTGCAGGGGCAATAGGCGGTTTAGTCGCTGGTTATCTTAGTAAAGAAGGGATTGATCTTACCTTAATTGGTAAGAAAAAGGATGTTTTAGCGATTAAAGAAAATGGGCTTTTTATAGAAGGGGTAAGAGGAAAATTAGTTATTCCAATTAATGTTGAAGACAAATTAAAAAATAATGCAGACTTTATTATTTTAGCTGTTAAAACACAAGATATCCCTTCAGTCTTAAACGATATCCCAAAAAATATCCCCATCCTTACAGTACAAAATGGTGTAAGGGCAGAAGAAATTCTTTCAAACTATATCCCAAAAGAAAAGATTATCGGAAGTGTTGTTATGTTTGGGGCAACATACCTTGAGTCAGGAAGGATTTTACATAACTTTGAAGGAGATTGGATTATTGGTAAGGCATTCTCTAAAAATGATGAAGAAGTGGAAAAAATAGCAAATCTTTTAGGTAAGGCATTCTCTATCTATATCACAGAAGGAATAAAAGAAATGAAATGGTTAAAACTCTTTTTAAACTTAAATAATTGTCTTCCTGCCTTAATTGGAAAGAGCATGCAAGAAACATTTTCTGACTTAGAGATTTGTAAATTAAGCATTCGGCTTTTAAAAGAAGCATTAATAGTAATTGATAAGGCAGGGATCAAATTAAAGTCTCTACCAGATTTCCCTTTAGAAAGGCTTTATGCATTGACAAATATGCCATTAGAAGAATCAGCAAGAATATTCTCAAACATTATGAAAAACTTAAGTAAAGAACCACTTTATGGCTCAATCCTTCAAAGCATAAAGAGAAAAAGACCTTCAGAGATTGATTATATTAATGGAGAGATAGCCTCTTTGAGTGAAAAGATAGGGATAGAGGCACCTTTAAATAAAAAAGTAGTAGAGATGGTGCATGCAGTAGAAAAAAGAGGTGAATTTTTTAAGACAGAAGAAATTTTAAATGAATTTGGGGGGTAAAGATGGAATTAAAGTTTCCGCAATTTTTAGTGACAGTAACAAAGGTAAGGGGAAAATGTTATCGGGGTTATAAAGAAGGAGATAAATTTATCTTTGAAGATTTTACTAAAACTCCTGAAGGTTTTTGTCAGGGGGCAGCAACAGTCATATTCCCTTGTCTTTATGCATTAACCTTTGGGGCAGAATTTCCATTTGAAGAAAATCCTCGTTCTATCCATACAAGTTGTCCTGATGGGGGAAGGGTAGAGTTTTTTACTCAGGTGCTGACTGAAACAGGTGAGATAGAAATAAGGGAAAAGAAAGAACAATCTGGACCAAGACCAAAGAAGATGATTATTAGCATAGAAGAAGTAAGGGGGAAGTGTTTTTATGGTTATAAAGTAGGGGATGAAATTGAAGTCATTGGACTTAGAACACCAAAGGATTTTTGTGGAGGGGCTTATAATGCCCTTTTCCCTGTGCTTTTTGCCTTAAATTTTGGGGCAAAATTCCCATTTGAAGATGAAAATGCCAATGCCAGGGTAACCTGTCCAGATAATGCAAATATTAGGTTTAAGGTAAGGAGGGTGGAATAATTATGAAAAAACGAGTGGTTGTTACAGGAATAGGTGTTCTTTCCCCCAATGGTATTGGTAAAGAGGCATTCTGGGAAGGTATGATCTCTGGCAAATCAGCAATAAGAAAGGTAACTGATTTTGATGTCTCTCAATTTCATTCCCAGATTGCGGCTCAGATAAAAGATTTTGACCCATTTTACTTTGGGCTTACCAAAGAAGAAGTAGAAAGAATGGATCGCTATGTGCAATTTGCTGTAGCTTGTGTAGAGATGGCTATAGAAGATGCAAAGCTGCTTTTAAATAAAGAAGAAAAAGAGAGAATAGGTGTTTGTTTAGCCAATGCCATCTGTGGCACAAGATACATGGAAGAGGAATTTTTAAGGGTAACAAATTTTGGAAAGGAACCTATTGATCCAAGGAAAGCAAGACCATTCCTTTATGATGCATCTATGTTTAATACTCCCTCAAGTGAAATAGCATCACGTTACAAGTTAAAGGGCATTTGCACAACAGTTTCTACTGGATGTACAGCAGGCACAGATGCTGTAGGTTTTGCTTATGAAGCCATTCAAAATGGAGAGGCAGATATTATGATTACAGGTGCAGCAGAAGCACCACTTTGCCCTATTACCTTTGCTGCCTTTGATGTCATAAATGCTATTTCTTCTAGAAACGATGAACCTGAGAAGGCTTCAAGACCATTTGATAAGGAAAGGGATGGATTTGTGCTTTCAGAAGGTTGCGGCATTTTAATCTTGGAGGAATTAAATCATGCCTTAAAGCGAGGTGCGCATATCTATTGTGAAATTACGGGTTTTGGCACCTGTTGTAATGCCTATCATATGACAGATTTACCAGAAGATGGTGATGCTATGGCTGCTTGTATAAATTTTACCTTAAAAGACGCAAAATTACCTCCTGAAGCAATTGATTATATAAATGCACATGGAAGTTCTACTAAACAAAATGATGTCTTTGAAACAAATGCCTATAAAAAGGTCTTTGGTAAAAATGCTTATAAGATCCCTATAAGTTCTCTTAAATCTATGATTGGTCATCCTTTAGCTGCTGCCAATAGTATAGAGCTTGTTGCCTGTGTCTTGGTCTTTGAAAGAGACATTTTACCACCTACGATAAATCAAGAAGTACCAGACCCAGTATGTGATTTGGATTATATTGCCAATAAGGCAAGAGAAAAAAGGGTTAATCATATTCTTAAAACTAGTAGTGGTTTCTCTGGCATTCATTCTTCTATGATATTGAGTAGATGGAATTCAAGATGAAAGTAGCGATTACAGGAATAG
>Ga0209410_1000347_pt1 | contig 21087 bp, 25 predicted proteins | sample Mar14436cmmetaG_FD_184135 | JGI IMG/M metagenome (GOLD analysis project Ga0209410, IMG submission 184135) | Marine hydrothermal vent microbial communities from Guaymas Basin, Gulf of California to study Microbial Dark Matter (Phase II) - Marker... ... | reverse complement strand
CCGCTGTAAACTTCGTTCCATCACTCCAGACAACATCTTCCCTGAGTGGAATTGTATAGACGTAGTAGTCACCCTCTTTGGACTTTTTTGGCATATCCTTTGCCAAGGACGGTATGAAATCGAATCTAACATCGCTGTAGGTGTAGAGAGAACCATACTTCCCAGCGAAGACGTACGAATTCCACACGGTCGCGTTCGGTCCGTAATGGTTCCACGGATTCAGAGTCTTCGGTTCTTCGTAGATCGCGTAGTTGAGAACCCCCGCAAATATGGTGAGGGTGAATGCGAAAAGAACAAATGAGAAAATCAGTTTTCTCATCTTCCCTTACCTCCCTTCGAATCGAAGTGTAAAATATGATCTGCTAGAATCTATTACTCCAATTTTATCATATCGATGAAGGAGATGGTATTCTCTGGGTGGGAAATTGTTCTTCGTTGGAACTCCCATAGGTAACCTCAAGGATATAACTTTGAGAGCGTTGGAAATTCTAAGCGGTGTGGATATCATCTTGGCGGAGGACAAAAGAAGAACGGTGATACTCCTGAACCATTACGGGATCAAAAAGGAATTGATATCCTTCAACTCCAAGAACTGGAGAAAGAAAGCGAGGTTCGTGGTGGATCGGCTGAAGCAGGGAAAGAAGATCGCACTGGTCACAGATTCTGGAATGCCGGGAGTATCCGATCCCGGTGGAGAGTTGGCAAGAATATGCTGGAAGGAAGGCATAGAGATGGATGTGATTCCCGGTCCGAGTGCTTTGACTTCGGTTGTCGCGGTATCTGGATTGATACACTCGTCCTTTCTGTTCCTCGGTTTCATTCCAAGGGGCAAAAAGAGGAGGAAACTCTTCAGGGGAATCAAAGATTCTACCCATCCGATCGTTTTCTTTGAATCTCCCACAAGGATAATCGAAACATTTCGAGACATGCTGAATATATTCGGTGACGTGGATGTGTTCGTGGCGAGAGAGATGACGAAGGTGAATCAGGAATTCATGAAAGGAAAACTGTCCGAGATCCTGAGAGAACTGGAGAGTAGGGAAAAGATCCTCGGGGAGTTCACCATAGTTGTGGGAACCATATCTTAAACGAAATTAAATCTATTTTTAAGATTATGTGAAATACAATAGAGATGATATTACCATATCCATGAGGAGATAAATTATGGATACCTTGCTGAAGGTCAGCAATCTATCGATTTTTCACGATGGTGAAAAGGTTATCGACGATGTGAATCTGGAATTCAAAGAAGGGGAATTCGTGTGCTTTGTTGGATATCCATTTCTTACAGGGACTATCTTTCTCAGATCTCTAATCTTTCTGAACGAGGATGTATCGAGAAAGTACAAGACCGTAGGAGACATCATGTATAGGGGAAAGATCGTAACGAGGAGCAAAGCCAAATTTCTTAGAACCAAAGTATCTTACCTTGGAAATGAGATCCTATCCACCATGGATGAATTGAGCATCAGAGAGCTTCTCATCTTGATGATCGGAAGAGAAAACATGAACGATGGATTCGGCTTCGAGCTTTCCTCCATACTGGATGAACTCCACATACTGTCGAATCTACCCGATGGAATGAATTCGAGATTGAGAAAGCTTGAACGGGACACGAAGATTCTCTTCTTTCTATCTCTGTCGATATTGAGGAACTCTGATGTTATAATATTCGATGGTGTTCTGGACGATCTGAGTGAGAAGAATTTTGAAAACATGGTGGGATTCCTCGAAAAGATGAAAAACAAAACCTTCGTGGTTTCCACGAAGAATCCGAGAAGGTTCATGGGTTTATCCGACAGGGTCGTGATGATGGAAAATGGGAAAGTGATCTTTGATGGCGATCCCAAGCAAATAATAATGAATTGGGGGAGATCGAGGTGGAAGTTCTCACAGTCACCATGAATCCTGCCTTAGATAGGGAGATAGCGATAGACAATTTTGAGTTGAACAAGCTTCACAGGATTTTCGATCCTTCCAGATACTTCATGTCCCCTGGAGGGAAAGGAATAAATGTTTCGATGGCTCTGGCGAACTTCGGTATCGAGAGCATAGCAACGGGAGTGCTCGGGGGATACATAGGGAGGATAGTTGAGGAGGAATTGAGGGCATACTCCAACCTGATAACAACAAATTTCATTCATGTGGATGGAGAAACGAGGGAAAACATAACGATCGTGGATGATTTGAACGGAACGATAACGGAGATAAATGCTCCGGGACCTCAGGTGAATGAAAGAGCGCTTGAAGATTTCCTCAGACGCTACAAGATGGGATTGTCGAGGGTAAAGATTGTGGTCATATCCGGCACCGTCCCTCCCGGCGTTCCTCTCGACTTCTACAACCCCTTGGTTTCCATGGCTAAGGAAAAAGGGAAAATGGTGATCATGGAAGCGCGTGGACAACTATTGAAAAATTCGGTTTATTCATCTTGTCCAGATGTAGTTAAACCGGATATGAGAGCGGAGAACAGATGTCTTGGGAGGGATTTGAAGGTTGTCAACGATTACATTGAAGCTACGAGAGAGATATTAAAATATGGTGCCAAGCTTTCCGTCATATCGTATGAATACGTGAAAGATGTGATCGGAACGAAGGATGGAATATGGATGATAGAAACCGAAGAGGATGTATCAAAGGCACACCTTCTTGGAACTGGTGATACTTATGTTGCGGGGATGGTTTACTACCTTCTGAGAAAAGGTGATGACATGCTTGGAGCTGCGGAATTCGGATATGCCGCCGCTTTAGCAAAAACGAAGTATCTCAAGAAAGTTTTTCCAAAACTCGAGGAGATAGAAAAAGCCAGGAAGACCTTGAAAATTGAGAGATTAATGTGATTCAGAGGTGACAGGATGAAGGTCAAGGATGTCATGATAAGGGATATAACCGCTGTGTTCGCGGATCAGAAGGTGGAAGATGTTATAAGAATATGCGCCAAACATCTGTTCACAGGTTTACCGGTCGTGGATGACGAAATGAGGGTGATAGGTTTCATAAGCGAGTCGGACATAATATCCGGTGCAGTTCCAAGCTATTACAGCATGCTTCAGTCCGCATCCTTCATACCGGATACCAACCAGTTCAAGCGAAATCTGGATAGAATAAAGGAAAAGCCTATTTCGGAGTTCATGACGAAACCGAGGATAGTCAAGGAGAATGACAGTGCCATATATGCGGCGGACTTACTGATAAGAAATGGTTGGCGTGCCATGAGCGTTGTGGATGAGGAAGGGAAATTGACAGGAATCGTGACAAGGATGAGACTTCTATGGAGCATGCTCGAGGAAGAAAGATAAATTTTTCCATCCTCACCTTAGGTTGCAAGCTCAACCAGTATGAAAGCGAGCTGATGAGAGAAAAATTGGAGAATCTTGGTTTCAAGATGGTTCCTCTTTCTCCCATGACGGACCTCCTTGTAGTCAACACCTGTGCGGTCACGAGAGAAAGTGAGAGGAAATCGAGACAGCTTGCCAGAAGGGGTAAGAGATTGAAAAGGGACATGAAAGTCGTGGTGGTGGGTTGTTCCCCGCAGATCGATCATCATCAATACTTGGAATTCGCGGATTCAATACTCGGTAACGTTGAGAAAAAAAGCATCGACGAATACGTGATGGATATAATGAACGGAAAGAAACTGATCCTCGTGGGAAAGGAAGAAATTACCTTGGAAGATGAATTGCACAGTTTTGAAAATAGAACGAGGGTATTCCTGAAGATCGAGGATGGATGCGACGGGAAATGCACTTACTGTATAATAAGAAAAGCACGTGGGGAGCGCATAAGAAGTAAGAAATCCGAGAGAGTCATCAGGGAATTCGAGAATTTCTTGACGCAAGGTGTGAGGGAAGTAGTTCTAACGGGTTTGAACCTCGGAAGGTATGGGAAGGATACCGGAGAAAATTTGAGGGATCTCATTGAAAAACTGATGAAGATCCACGGAAATTTCAGAATACGTTTGAGTTCGATCAACCCGGAGGATCTGTCGGATGATTTGATTCATCTGTTCGAGGAAAAAAAGTTGTGTAAGCATCTTCATCTTCCCATACAGAGTGGTTCTGACAAGGTGTTGCGTGCAATGGGAAGAAGATACAGAATTTGCGATATTCTTGAAAAGGTTGAAAAACTGAGGAGTTTGGATTCTTTGTTTTCCTTGACAACCGATGTGATGATTGGATTTCCAGGAGAAACGGATGAGGATTTCGAAAGAACCTTGGATCTGATCGAAAGGGTCAACTTTCTCAAGGTTCACATCTTCAGATTTTCCCCGAGACCCGGAACACCAGCCATGAAACTCCACAAACTCGAAGGGGTGGATGAAGGAAAGGTGAAGGAAAGGTTCAAAATTCTGAACGAGGTATCGTTGAGAGTTAGGAATGAAACCGTGGAGAAACACGTTGGAAGGATCAGATGTGTGTTGGTGGAGAGGATGAAGGACGGAAGAGCGGTTGGATTCGACGAATATTACATACCACACGAAATCGATTCGAATGGATCGAACCTTGAGCTGAATGAATTTTTCAAGGTAAGAATCGGGAAGGTCACACGGAATGGAAAGGTGGTGAGTTCGAGAATTGCTGATTTACCTGAACGGTGATTGGCTGGATCCAGAGGATGCCAAGGTGTCCGTTTTGGACAGAGCTTTTCTCTTCGGCGACGGTGTTTATGAGACTCTCAGAACCTACGATCGAAACATAGTTGCCATCTGGGATCATTTGGACAGATTGAGAAATTCTGCCAACGGATTGGGGATAGACGTGCCCGATTCTTCGCATCTGGTAAAAATGATAGAAAAAGGCGTGGATGAGATCGGAGATGACGATGTGTATATAAGGATCATCGTGACCAGAGGCAATCCTCCGTTCACCATGAAGGTTGAGAGAAACGTTCCGAATATCGTGATGCTGTTCGAAAGGGTATCCGAACTCAGGGGGAAGATAAACTACGAAGAGGGCGTCAAAGTCAGCCTGTCGAGGATAAGAAAGGTCCCACCAGAATCGTTCGATCCGAGGATAAAGTCCATAGGTCAACCGGACAGAATAATGGCTCGTCTCGAGATGGAACCGGATGATTACGAAGCCATCATGCTGACGGTGAAAGGATTGGTTGCGGAGGGAACGATGAGCACGATCTTCATGGTGAAAAATGGAATCTTGATAACTCCCTCCCTTGAAACCGGAATACTCGATGGAATAACCAGAAAATACGTGATAAAACTTGCCAGAGAAAAGGGGATCAAAGTTGAGGAAAGATTCGTCGAGGTGAAAGAACTGTTCGAGTGTGATGAGATCTTTCTAACTCACACGAGTGGTGGAATAGTGCCGGTTGGAATCTTCGAGAACGGGAGAAAGATGGTTGGTGAAGTGACGAAAAGCATACTGAAAGATTTCAAAGATTTCGTGATTTCGGAAGGGAGGTGATCTATTTGAAAGTCGTCACCTTCAACATAGGGGACGGTGAGTATGCGCTGGATATAAATTACATAGAGAGCGTGGTCGATATGCTTCCCATCACGAGGGTACCGGAAGCTCCTCACGAGGTGGAAGGGATCATAAACCTCAGGGGAGAAGTCATGCCGTTGATAAATTCTTCCAAACTTCTGGGTGTGGAATCTCGAGCGGAAAGTAAGGGAAAGATAATCATCCTGAACTATAAAAACAGGAAATTTGGATTCCTCGTGGATGAGATAAGGGAGGTGATCGATGTATCCGAAGAGGATGTGGAACCTGTGGACGAAAGGATTGGAGTTGGTGGAAGATACATAGATGGAATAATAAAGAGGAAGGACAAACTCGTGATACTACTCAAACCATCCCTCGCGAGTGAGGAGGTCTTTTCCACGGGAGTTGGATGAGGTTTGAAAGGAGGTGTTCGTGTGAAGAATTTGACGAAATATATCTACATTCTGATCGTCGTGATCATAATCATAATATACGTATCCATGGGAATATACCAGGTGGACGCATCGGAGGTTGGGTTGGTCAAAAGATTTGGAAGATACGTCAGGACGACTGGGCCTGGGATACACTTTCATCTCCCTCCTCCGATTGAAAGCGTGACGAAGGTTGATGTGAGAACTCTGAGAAAGATCGAAATAGGGTTCAGAACCGAAAGTGTTCCAAAATTTTCATATCGTGAGGTTGAACAAGAAGCCTTGATGATGACGGGAGACAACAACTTTGCACTCGTGGAAGCGGTTATACAATACAGGGTCAAGGATCCGGTGAAGTATGCCTTTTCCCTCTATTCCCCCTACCAAACCGTCAAATTTGCCATGGAATCGGTCTTGAGGGAAAGAGTTGCACAGCGTGGAATAGATGCGGTTCTGACCACCGATAGGGATGTCATAGCTATAGAATCCAAAGAGAAGGTCCAAAGGATACTGGACGAATACGACATAGGTATAAAGGTCGAGAACGTGAAACTTCAGGATGTTTCTCCTCCGAACGAGGTTATAGATGCCTTCGACGATGTAAACAGCGCGAGACAGGATAAGGAGAAATACATAAATGAAGCTTTGAAGTATCAGAACGATATGATACCGAAGGCTCAGGGTGAAGCTCAGGAGATTTTGAACGAAGCCATGGCATACAAACAAGAGGTTATACTGAAGGCTCAAGGAGATGTTGCAAGATTTCTCAAGATATACGAAAAATACAAGCTCAGCCCGGAGATAACGAAGAAGAGATACTACATAGAAACGATGGAGGAGGTTCTGTCGAAAGTGAAGAAAGTGATTCTGTTCGAAGGTGGGGAAACCTTGAAATTTCTTGACATACAGAAGATAATCGGTGGTGATGGAAAATGAAGATCTTCATAATGTTCGCCGTCATAATCGTCATCATCGTCATCATCTTCTCATCCTTCTTCTTCATAGTTGATGAAACAAAGCAAGCCATAGTTGTGAGATTCGGAAAGATAGTCAAGGTGGCAAAAAAAGCAGGTTTGTACACCAAGATGCCTTTCGTCGATTCGGTGGTCTACTTTGAAAAAAGACTCTTGCTTTACGATATAGCCCCCGAGGTGATCATAACTTCGGATCAGAAGCGTCTCGTTGTGGATAATTACGCGGTTTGGAGGATAGAAGATCCGAAGAAATTCTACGAGACGATGAGGAACGTGAACATGGCTTTGACGAGAATAGATGATATAGTCTATGCAAATCTGAGGGATGTATTTGCGAAACATACCCTGGATGAGATCATCTCGGAAAAGAGGAACGAGTTCTTAGCAGAGATAACACAGAAGACGAGAAAATCCCTGAAAGAATTCGGTGTCTATGTGGTCGATGTGAGGATAAAGAGGGCAGATCTTCCAACTGCGAATGCGAGAGCAGTCTTTGAAAGAATGAAATCGGAGAGATACAAGATAGCTGCGAAAATAAGGGCGGAAGGAGAGATGGAAGCGAGAAAGATAAGGGCGGAGACGGACAAACAGGTGAGGGTGATACTCGCGCAGGCTCAGAAACAGGCAGAACAGTTGAAAGGTGAGGGAGATGCGGAAGCAGTTAGAATATACGCAGAGGCTTACAGTAAGGATCCAGAGTTCTTTGAATTCTGGAGGACACTCGAAGCATACAAAAATTCCATATCCAAGGATTCGATACTCGTTCTTGGGAAGGAGATAGATTTTTTGAGAGAATTCGTAGGTGAGGCTGGTAGTGAGAAATGAATGCATCATCTCGATAGACGGAGCGGTGGAATACAGTTTGAATGTGAAGAGATCCAAGTTTCTTGGACACGCTGAGCCTGTGTTCAATGTTGATACCGCGAGAAGAGTCATAAAGAACATTTCCCGTTCCCACAGGTCTGCCACCCACAATTGCTGGGCATATAAAATCGGTGAAGAAACTGGGTTCTCGGATAGTGGTGAACCTTCGGGAACCGCGGGTAGGCCCATACTTAGCGCCATAGAAAAGATGAGACTCAACGGGGTGGTCGTGATAGTCACGCGGTATTTTGGAGGGATAAAACTCGGCAAGAGAGGATTGATAGAAGCTTACTTCACGACCGCACTTCGAACACTCGAGAAGGCGAAAAGGATTGAGTATCATCCTTTTCTCATCGTCGAAATCAGGATGAACTACGATGTTTACGATAGATTCATGAGATACATATCGAACATGAAGGTGAAATTTGACGAGGGTGGATTCTCATACTGTGAGGATGGACTGATGGGGAGGATGAAGATTCTAAAGAATGATTACGAAGGGATGAAAGAATATTTTGGAGATTCGGTGGAAATGAAGGTGATGAATGCGACCTTCGAAACCTTTGATTCATAGAACCTTCTTCACATCCCTGAATATCTTTGCAAGAGCATACAAGACCGCTAAGAATTCCAACCTCCCTAAGAACATTCCGATTGTTTCCACCCATAGCACACCTGTTGGAGCATCAGGTGATGTTATTCCAACGGAAAGTCCTACAGTGCTCAGCGCGGATGCATATTCGAACATGCTGTCCAACGTACCATAACCATACCCAAGGAGAACAAGAACACCAACTATGTAAGTTATGAAATACAGGCTGAATATCAGAAGAACTTCCATCACCATCGAGGAATCTATGAACCTCCTGGATTCCCCCTTCCATACGGAATAACTCTTCACAATTCCTTTGGGAAGTATGAAAGATTCAACTTCCATGATGATGATCCTCAGGAAGACGAATATCCTGAACAATTTGAGCCCTCCGGATGTCGAATCCATACCACCACCGAATATCATGAGCAATATTAGTAACATCATGGGAAAGGCGGGCCAGTTGTTGAAAGAAACTGTTGAAAAACCCGTTCCCGTCAGGGCAGATATGGCTTGAAACAGCGAATGCCTCACGTTTTCAGGCGGTGATTTGAAGACCACGCCGGAGGTTTTCAGCATTATGAGAGGAGTGAAGATGGATATTATGGTGAAAAACAACCACGGTTCGGGATTACGAATGAATGCCCTGAAATTGCCCTTCCAAATTGTGAAATGGACCCCAAAGCCCGTCGTTCCGAGTATCATCAGAATCATCGTTATACATTCTATCCGCAGGTTCCCAAACTCACCTATGCTTCCCGCTTTCGTTGAAAAACCACCGGTCGCGAGGGCAGTCAAAGAATGGTTGAACGCGTCGAAAAAACTCATCCCTGCCAGTTTGTAGGCAACTATACCTGCGATTGCGTAGGTTACGTATATGATCATGATCATCTTCGCCGTTTTCTTCACATTCGGAAGGAGATCATCCGTTCTACCCTCCGCTCGGTAAAATCCAAGTCCCATTGGACCTATTATCGATGAACAAACGATTATGGCGAATCCAGCCCCACCAAAATACTGCATCAAACTTCTCCAAACGAGTAGGAGTTTCGATATCTTCGTCACATCCACGACGGTTAATCCGGTCGTCGTCCAACCGCTGGTCGCCTCGAAAACTGCCTGTGTGAAATTCAGAGTTTTCGAAAATATGAACGGTAGGGAGGAAAATATTATGTTTCCAGACCATATCATCAGAACGGTTATCACACCATCTTGGACGGTCAGAACCGGGTTAACTTCCGATCTGGAAAATATCCTGAACATCAATCCCACCATGAAAGATATCAGCGCAGATTCAAAAAAATAAGTGGAATTTTTCCATTCCTCTGGAAAGAAAAAGCAAAACAGAACAGGTATCAGCAGTATGAACGAGAAAGCCATGAATATGATACCAGAATAACCCAAAACCCTCAAATATCTGTGCTTTATGAGACTTCTGTAATCCCCCATCTGCGTTTGTATCATGTCCCCAACCTTTTCTCACTCCTCGATTTTGAGAAATTTCAAAACCTCCGGTTGAACCTCAGCGAGGGATATTATGAGCAATCTGTCCCCTTCTTCAAGAACTGTTCCACCGTGCGGTATGAGGACGTTCCCCTGCCTTATTATGCTCCCTATCAACGCTCCCTTCGGAAAACCGACCTCGCCAAGTCTTTTACCTATCATGGGCGAACCTTGTTTGATGTCCACCTCCAATATGGATATCTTCCCTTCTTCCACCGGTATGAGATTTATTATATCCTCGAGTGATATTTTCTGTTCCACCATGGATGCGAGGATCTCGGTGGTGCTGATCGAGTAAACGAATCCCAATTTCTTGAATATCTCCAAGTTATCCGGATCGTTGACGAGACTGAACACCCTGCCCATGGTGAACATGTTCCGAGCAAGCTGACAAACCATGAGGTTGTCCTGATCCCTCTGAGTCAACGCGACGAGTATGTCCTCCTTGGTCGGCTCGGCGGATTCCAGAACCCCTATCTTTGTGGGATCACCGTTGACAACGGTTAACTTGAGAGTTTTCGATATATCCTCACAGAACTCCCTGTTCTTGCTGACTATGGTTACGTTGTATCCCTTCGAGAGGAGTGATCTCGCGAGATGATAAACCAGTTTTCCCTCCCCAACGAGGATCACTTTCATACCTTTCGCTTCCTTTCTGCATCCTCTCCGAGGAAGAAACTGAGGATGAACTGCACCGTCAATATAACGGGTGATACCACCAGAACACCCGCCTCCTCGAACAGTTTGAGGTTCGATGGATCGTTGACACGCGCCAAAACCATCGGAACGTTGTATATCTTCTTCGCAACCTGCGTGACCATGAAATTGGTGTTGTCATCGTCGGTCAACGCTAAGAAAGCATCCGCATTTTTCAACTTTGCCATCTTGAGATTCTCTATCTCCGCAACATCTCCCCTTATCTTGAATCCAGAGTATTCCCAAGGAAGGTTGTTGAAGGCTTTCTCATCACGATCGATCACGACAACACTGTGTCCCATACTCGAGAGATGCCCGGCGATTCTTCCACCCACCGCTCCACAGCCTGCTATGACCACGTACAGAGTTTTTTCCTTCAAGACTGATTTCTCTCCTTTCTTTCGTTTGATGACTTCGATGATCTCTGAATTTGCCCGAGTTTTCTCTTGGCAGGTTCATAGGATGGATCGAGACTGAGAGACGCGTTCAAATGTTTAATAGCTTCTTCTAATTTCCCTTCTTTTTCATTCACCAGAGAATACAAAAAATGGGGAATGGGTGAAGATGGTTTGAGGCGGAATAATTCTAAAACCATGTTTCTCGCCCTCTTGATATCTCCAACTGTCAAAGCTTCCTTGATCCTTTTCTCCATATCTTGGATGTTCGATTCTTCATCTTCCTTTTCCTTGAGTATCTCCTCCACAACCTTCGTCACTTCCTCCTGCGTGAAAGGTTTGGTTATTATATCTTTTGCCCCAAGTTTCATCGCTTTCACCGCCTCTTCAACACTCCCGTAGGTTGTCATCATTATCACAGGTATGGGATTCTCTCCTTTTTTCATTCTCTCGAGCAATTCTATACCGTTCACCACGGGCATATCGAGATCGAGAAAAACGAGATCGTATTTGTTCTTTTTGAGTAGATCCAAAGCTTCTTCAGCGTTCGAAGCGGTATCAACGTCGAATTCACCCTCAAAAACCTTTTTGACCATTGTTCGCACATTCTTTTCATCATCGACGACTAGTATTCGCGATTTCTCCAAAATTCTCATCTCCCCATGATCGAAGGGATCATGAAAATTTCACACAGGCATAAGATGCCCACAATGTGAAGAGAAATCCGGATACAGCGGTTCCTATGTATGGGATCAAACCTATCAGAAGGGTTATCACGTATATGACGAGTAAGAACCAGAAATTCCCATCCTGGAATACAAAGTTGGTTGCTTCTTTCATGGAATCTTGAATGTTCAGGTTCTTCTTGACCATTATCGGTATCACAGGTGTCAAGATTACACCGATTATCACACCTGGAATCACATACAGGATGAATCCGAGAGCAACGATGACCGAGATCAAAAGTGAAACTATGAGTATGTTCCCAAAATTTGTTGAAATCCTATTCCAAGAGTCCTTCAAGCTCGTTTCCCTTCCATTCAACAAATCATCGAACATTGCCGAAATCCATGCCAGGATTAGGAAAGATATTATGAAATTCAGTAGCTCGAAGGTGAACCAGCCGATTTTCGATCCTCCCATACCGAAGTAATAGGGTCTTATTATTACCCTCCTCATCGCTATTTCAAGTAGCAGATTCAATATGAACGCGACAGATGGTGGTATTAAAAGATCAACCTTTTTCGACACCATGCTGAACGGGGTCTGTAAAGTATCGGATAAATCTATCCTCGCCATTTTCTCCCCCCCATTTTTATAATCTTCCATATATGTTATCACACAGATGGAACAATTTCTTCAACATCATGTGATTCGTGATATACTCATGTCAGCGATGAGAATTCATTTAGGGGGAAAAACTGTGAGGATCTTGAAGGTGGATCCTTTGAATCCCGAGGATGATATCTTGAAAATCGCATCAGATATGATAAAGAATGGAAAGATCGTCGCATTTCCAACGGAGACAGTTTACGGTTTGGGAGCGGATGCGTTCAACCCATCCGCTGTGGAGAAGATCTTTCGAATAAAAAAAAGACCCACAGGAAATCCTCTTATAGTACATATCTCCAAGATTGAACACGTAAATGAATTGGTTGAGGATCTGGATATTAGACGGATGAAAGTTCTGGAAAGGTTGTGGCCCGGACCTATAACCTTCGTATTGAAGAAAAGATCCAATCTACCGGATATCGTGACGGGAGGATTGAATACCGTGGCGGTTAGAATGCCGAGTCATCCCGTCTCGGTTGCGTTGATCGACATGACTGGACCGATCGTCGCTCCGAGTGCCAACTTATCCGGTCGTCCGAGTCCAACGAAGGCACAGCACGTCATCGATGATTTCAAAGATGAGCTGGATGCGATCGTGGATGGTGGTGAGACCATATTTGGCTTGGAATCGAGCGTGATAGATCTATCGGGAGATCATCCAATTCTCATCAGGCCTGGACCAATAACGATCGAGAGGTTGAGGAACATATTTCCAGATCTCGTGATCGACGTGGACAAGATTCCGTCCTCATCCTTCGACCATTACATGACAAAAAAGCCTCTCTATCTGTTCATCGGGACCGTCGAGAAGATTGTAAAATCCATACTGAGTTTCGTTGAGAAAAGAAAGAAAAACTTCGTATTGCTCTGTTCTGAGGAAACGAAGAACATGTATCCGGATAATTTCAGAAAGGTAATCATGGGGTCGAGGGTGAGGCCCTTTTCGATAGCGAAAAGGATCTTCGATATCATGAGAAAGGTCGATAAAATGGATGTGGATGAAATCTTGGTCGAAGGTATAGAGGAGAAAGGTATAGGTTTCACGGTGATGGACAGGCTCAGAAGATCAGCGTTGAGAATCTTTGAATGAATGAGAAGGTGGAATGAATGGGATCGAGGTTGTTCCTGATAGATGGAACTGGATTGGTATACAGAGCTTTTTACGCTATGAAAAGTGATCTGAAGACATCAACCGGAATACCCACCAATGCCACCTACGGTGTCGCAAGAATGTTGACCAGATTCATCAAAGATTGGTTGAGAGAGGGAGACTGTGTTGTGTTCACGATGGACAAGAAAACCACGACTTACAGACACAGATTGCTCGAAACATACAAGGCGAACAGACCCAAGACACCTGACAGGATGGTTGAACAGCTACCTTACATAAAAAGGTTGGTCGAGGCTATGGGGATCAGGATAATGGAGGTCGAAGGACATGAAGCAGACGATCTTATAGCGACTCTGACTAAGAAAGGCAAGGATGTATTCGACGAGATATACATAATCACCGGCGACAAGGACATGCTCCAGCTGGTTGGCGACAAAATCAAGGTTTTGAGGGTGGGACATCGAGGTTTGACGGAGTTGGAACCACTCGACGAAGATGGGGTGTTGAAAAAATTCGGCGTACCACCGAACAGGATAGTCGATTTTCTGGCACTGATCGGAGACAAGACTGACAACGTTCCCGGTGTCAAAGGGATAGGTGAAAAAACAGCGGTGGAGTTGATAAAAAAGTATGGGGATCTGGATAACATATACAAGAATCTCGGTGAGATTCCTCACAGGATATCAAAACTTCTCGTGGAGAATAGGGAAAGTGCATATTTGAGCAGGAAACTTGTGGAGCTGGAATTCTTCGAAGATGAAGTGGATGTGAATTGGGAAGAGCTCAGATACAAAGGGGTGGACGAGGAAAAGCTGAAATCCATCTTCAGGGAACTCGAGTTCACGAGTTTGATGAAAGAATTCGGTTTCTACGAGGAATATGGTGAGAAAGCAAGATACGAGTGCATAACGAGTGAAGAAGCTTTTGAAGACCTCCTGAAAAAAATTGAAAGATCCTTGAACCTATCCCTCGATCTTGAAACTACATCTCTATCCCCCGTGGATGCGGATATAGTTGGGATATCGATATCCTTCAAGCCATTCGAGGCGTATTACATCCCGATCGGTCATAAAACGGGTGAGAAACAGCTGGCTACAGAATACGTTCTTAGAAAGCTCATGGACTCACTTGAAAATGTTGGAATAATAGGTCAGAACTTGAAATTCGATTATTCCGTTCTTCTCTCGAAGGGCTACAGATTGAAGAACATATCTTTCGATACCATGATAGCGGCGTATCTTTTGAATCCTGATCAGAAGAAATATGGAATGGATGAATTGGCGCTGAAATACTTGAATTACAAACCAATATCTTACAAAGAGTTGATGGGTGACAGCCTGTTCGGTGGGGGTATAGAGTGGATACCCATTGAGAAGGCGACGACCTACGCAGCCGAAGATGCAGATATAACCTACAGGCTCTACGAAATACTGAACAAAAGAATATACGAATCACATTTGGATGAAGTACTGAACAGAATCGAGATCCCGTTGATACCTGTCTTGGCGGAAATGGAGTTGAACGGGGTTTATTTCGATACGGAATATCTGTGTGAACTTTCGAAAAATTATGAGATGAAGATGACGGAGATACTTTCCGATATGTTCAGAATCGTCGGCGAGAGATTCAATCCCAACTCACCAAAACAAGTTGCAAGAATACTTTTCGACAAGCTCAAGTTGAAACCGGTGAGAAAAACCAAGGGAGGATCATTCTCAACCGATGCCATGACTTTGGAAGAGTTGAGCAATCAACATGAAGTGGTTAGACTGATTCTGGAATACAGAAAATACAGCAAGCTCAAGTCAACTTATCTCGATATACTACCGAGGATGGTTAACCCGAAGACGGGGAGAATACACACTTCGTTCAACCAAACAGGAACGGCAACTGGACGGTTGAGCAGTTCGGAACCCAACCTTCAAAACATACCCAAGAGGGATGAGGAAGGAAGGGAGATAAGAAAGGCGGTCATTCCACAGAGAAAGGGTTGGAAGATAATCAGTGCGGATTATTCCCAGATAGAATTGAGGATATTGGCGCATTTCTCAAAGGATGAGAATCTCATCGATGCGTTCAAAAAAGGAGTGGACATACATTCTCTAACCGCATCCAAGATATTCAACGTTCCAGTCGAGGATGTGGATGAAAGTATGAGAAGGGTGGGAAAGACCGTTAATTTTTCGATAATATACGGCATAACACCGTTCGGTCTTCATCAGAGGTTGAAATTACCGGTGAAAGAGTGTGAAATGATAATAACGAATTATTATAAAAATTATCCTGGGGTCAGGGAATACATAGAGAAAACCCTTGAGAAAGCCAGAAAGACCGGTTGTGTTTTCACGATGTTCGGCAGAAGGCGGGAAGTTCCTCAACTTTCCAGTCCAAACAAGAATGTTCAACAGGAAGGTTTCAGAATAGCCGTAAACACACCAATACAAGGAACAGCTGCGGATATAATAAAATTGGCTATGGTAAGGATACACAATGAAATGAAGAGGGAGAATTTGAAATCCATGATGATATTACAGGTTCACGATGAACTCGTCTTCGAAGTTCCAGGGGAGGAAGTCGAAATGATGAAAGAAGTGATAACAGATGGTATGGAAAATGTGGTTGAGCTGGACGTTCCCCTGAGCGTCAGCCTCAAGATTGATGACCATTGGGAATGAGGTGATATTTTGAATGCCAAAGTTGTCAATGCAGTATTGAATGCCATAATGAGAGTTTTCTCTTCCATGTATGGGATGAAAATAATCTTCGAAAAACCAGCGGTTTCAAGACAGCTCATTCCAGAACACGAAGTGATAGGGATAATCGGAATAACGGGGGATCTCTCTGGAAATGTGGTCTACTCGATGAAGAAGGAAGCAGTTTTCGCGATGGTGAGGAAAATAGCGGGAATGGATATCACCGAGATCGATGAACTGGCTCTCAGCGCGGTGGGTGAGATGACGAACATAGTCGCGGGAAACATGGCAACTTTGCTCACCGAGATAGGATACAAGCTGGACATAACTCCACCATCCGTGATATACGGTAAGGAACTCAAGGTAAAGGTCGAAGGATTCGTCATAAGGATTCCTGGAAAGCTGGATGAGTTGGATTTCGATGTTTCGATAGTTGTGAAGGAGGAGAATAAAGAGGTGTGAAAAGGGAGGATTTTCCAAAGGAGATTTCGAAGCTCGGTATGGTGATGAATTTTGGGATAATAGTCATATCGAACCTCGTAGTTTCAGCTTTCATAGGGTATTACCTTGACAAAGTGTTTCTGAAGAATAGGTTGATCTTCGTTGTCTTTCTATTCTTGGGGATCATATCCGGGATTTACAACGGGGTGAAATTCTTGATGAAAGAAGTGGAAAGGTCGGAGAGGAAGATGAAAAAATGAGGAGCATAATCGTGGGAACGGTGATGTCATCACTGGTTGGAATCTTGGTATCATTCATCCTTGGAAGATTCGAGTTCGCATTGGGATTGGTGATCGGAACGATTGGTTCGATCTTCTGGATCTTTTCGTTGAATCTGGATGTGAAGAATTTTGCAAGAAGTGGTAATATAAATAGGATAAGATTGGGGTACATCGTGAGACTGATGATCGGAGCGGGAATGATGGCTCTATCTTTTGCCATTTCCATGGAAGCATTTTTCGGATCTTGTTTGGGTCTGATTTCCCTGAAACTTGGAAGTTACATATCTTTCCTCTTCTCGTCTGGGAGGGAGAATAATGGGAATAAAGCTGAATTTATCAAAGAAAGATAAAATATTTTTTATAGTATTTCTGATAATTTATATCGTGGTTGCAGTTTTGAATTACAAGCATGTGGGAAAATTAGAGGGTGTTGGGCAGAGATGGATAATCGGGATCGGGATATCCGAGAACATCACCCTACGTTTGAACCCGTTGACGGTGATCATGAGCTGGGCGATCATGGTGTTTCTGATGTTGTCAGCGGTGAAATTCAAAAAAAATCTGAGAATTATACCCAGCAGATTTCAGGCTTTCTTCGAATACATCCTATCCTTCATATACGAAATTGTTGAGGATTCCATTCCAAGGAAGGAATTGGTGAAGCCCGTCTTCTACATATCGGCGACCCTCTTTCTCTTCATAGTCATCTCGAACATCCTTGGTGGATTCCCTGGAATTCAGGTTGTTCCGACGGATGAGGGGATAAAAATATCGTTGTTCCAAGATACCTGGTTCTCACCGACCGCGGATATAAACACGAACGCGACCTATGCGGTCATGGTTTTGATACTCAGTCATGCATTCGCCATAAAGGTGAAAGGATTCTGGAGATGGTTCAAATCTTTCTTCGAACCGAATCCCTTGATGTTTCCGATGAACGTGATCGGAGAACTTGCAAAACCAATTTCACACTCTTTGAGGCTCTTTGGAAACATAGCGGGGGGAGGAATATTGGTTCTGATACTGAGTTATATGACGAAATACATATTCATTCCCGTTATTCTCTGGGGATTCTTCGGATTGTTCGTCGGGGTCATTCAAGCGCTCGTTTTTTCCATGCTGGCGATAGCGTATATAAGTGCACAGATAGAATGAAAAAGGGAGGGAAGATCATGGAGAACATGGATCTTGCGCACGCCATCGTTCAAGCAGCGAAATTCTTGGGTGCAGGTATAGCGATGGGATTTGGAGCCATAGGACCGGCGATCGGAGAGGGGCACATAGGTGCATATGCCATGGATGCCATCGCGAGGCAACCTGAGATGAGTGGTTCCATCGTCACGAGGATGCTGTTGGCGATGGCCGTCACAGAATCAACGGGACTTTACTCTCTGCTCATAGCCTTCATACTGCTTTTCATAGTTTGAACTGTGAGGGATGAAAAATGCTGGAATTCAATCTGACATCGGTGATCCAGCTTTTGAATTTTCTCATTCTCATGTTCTTTCTCATGAAGTTCCTGTTCAAACCGTTCTTGAAGACGCTGGATGAGAGGAAAGAGAAGATCCGGAAGGAATTCATGGAAGCGGAGAAGCTCAGGAAAGAAGCCGAAGAATACAACGAAAAAGCAAAGATGGAGTATCAGAATGCCAGAAACAGGGCGATGGAGATAATCGAGAAATCGAAGAAAGAAGCGGAGGAATTCCTGAAAACGCAGAAAGAAAGCGCAAAGATGGAAGCCAAAAGAATGATAGATGAAGCCAAAATGGAGATCGAGAGGATGAAGGAAGAAACCATAAAGGAATTGAGGATGGAGACGTTGAAACTTTCCGTATTCCTCGCGTCCAAGATTCTCGAAAGAGAAGTCGATGAAAGGACACACAGGGAATACCTCATGAATATGCTCGAAAGAATCGCGAAAGGTAAGAGAAAAGGCAGTGGGAGCTGATATGTATGAGACAATCTTCAACGGTGGCAAAAAGATATGCTGAGGCTTTGCTCAGCGTTGCAACTGAAACATCCAAGGCTGAGGAATACGCGAAAAAATTGGCGGAATTGAGAGAGTTAACACGTATGGAGATTGTGAAGGATTTTCTCATGAACCCCGCCATAGATAGAAAGGAAAAGATCGATCTTTTATGTTCCGTTTTGGGTGAGGTGGATGAAAAGTTCAAAAATTTCATGGAGATTCTCGTGGAGAAGAGAAGGTTGAATCAGATTCCACTGATAGCAGATCATTTTTCGAGGTTTCTCGATGAAAAAATGGGAAAGTTGAAAGTATGGGTTGTTTCCGCGAAGAAACTGAGTGAGGATGATTTGAAGATCTTGGAAGATGCGTTGAAAAAGTTGAAAAAGGTGAAAGATGCAGAATTTGATTTTCAACTGAGTGAAGATCCAACTTTGATAGGTGGCGTTAGGATATTCTTTGACAGTGAGATGATGGATCTGTCGATCAAGGGAGAATTGGAAAGAATAGAAAATGAGCTTTTTTCATCGTGAAGAGAGGTGAAATGGATGAGGATTTCCCCTGGCGAGATAACCAAGGTGATAGAAGAAAGAATAAAGGGATACGAAAAGGAAGTTGATTTGAGAGAGGTTGGAAGAGTCGTCCAAGTTGGTGATGGAATAGCGAGGATTTACGGTTTGAAAAATGTCATGGCGAGTGAATTGGTGAAATTTGAGAACGGAGAATACGGTTTGGCGTTGAATTTGGAAGAGGACAACGTGGGAGTCGTCATACTCGGTGATTTTGAGAGGATAAAAGAGGGAGACAAAGTTGAGAGAACCAAGAGAATAATAGAGGTTCCAGTCGGTGAAGAACTCTTGGGGAGGGTGGTTAACCCTCTCGGAATACCTTTGGATGGCAAGGGGGATATAAAGGCGAAGAAGTTCAGAAGAATTGAGATAAAAGCACCGGGAGTTATATACAGAAAGCCGGTCGATACACCGCTTCAGACGGGAATAAAATCCATAGATGCGATGATACCGATAGGAAGAGGACAGAGAGAGCTGATAATAGGTGATAGACAGACCGGAAAGACAGCCATAGTCATAGATACCATAATCAATCAGAAGGGAAAAGGTGTTTACTGTATATACGTTGCCATAGGTCAGAAGACCTCCGCAGTTGCCAGAATAGTTGATAAACTCGAGCAGTATGGTGCCATGGAATACACGACCGTGGTTGTGGCATCCGCAAGTGATCCCGCTCCTCTTCTGTATTTGGCACCATATGCGGGATGTGCCATGGGTGAAGAGTTCATGTACAATGGCAAGGATGCGCTCGTGGTCTATGACGATCTTTCCAAACATGCAGCAGCTTACAGGGAGTTATCACTGCTTTTGAGAAGACCTCCCGGAAGGGAGGCGTATCCTGGTGACATTTTCTATCTTCACTCGAGGCTTCTCGAAAGGGCTGCGAGATTGAACGATGAGATGGGTGGTGGATCCCTTACCGCACTTCCAATAGTCGAAACACAGGCGAACGATATATCCGCTTACATACCGACGAATGTCATCTCAATAACGGATGGACAGATATATCTCGAGCCCGGATTGTTCTACGCGGGATTCAGGCCAGCCATAAACACTGGGTTATCGGTTTCAAGGGTCGGTGGTGCAGCGCAAATAAAGGCGATGAAACAAGTTGCGGGTAGGTTGAGGATAGAACTCGCACAGTATAGGGAACTTGAAGCTTTCGCGCAATTTGCCACGGAATTGGATGAGGTAACGAGAGCCCAGTTGGTAAGAGGAGAAAGGCTGATGGAACTGTTGAAGCAAGAACAGTACCAACCGATGCCGGTGGAAGAACAGGTCGTCGTGTTGTACGCCGGAGTCAACGGTTATCTCGATGACCTCCCAACGAGTGCGGTCAAGAAATTCGAGAATGATTTTCTGAATTACATGAGAAGGGAAAGGAAGGACATTCTTGAGGAGATAGCAAAGAAGAAGGAATTGAGTGAGGAACTCGAACGAAGATTGAAGGAAGCCATAGAAGATTTCAAGAAGAGTTTCGTCTATTGATATTTGAAGAGTGAGGTGAAAGGTTGAGCAGGGGAAAGCTCAGAGCCCTCAAGAGGAGAATAAATTCGACCATATCAACGATGCACATAACGAAAGCCATGGAAATGGTCGCGAGAGCCAAGGTTCAGAGAGCGGAGAGGATATGGGCAAGATACAGGAATTTCTTGAAGGATTACAGGGAAACCTTCAAAAAGCTGATTCAATCCTATGATTTTGATGAAATCGAAAACATCTTCATAGAATCCCCCGAAAGGAAAGTCTCCAAGACTGCCATACTCGTCGTGAGTTCCGATATGGGATTGTGTGGTGC
>Ga0209410_1000345_pt1 | contig 21196 bp, 19 predicted proteins | sample Mar14436cmmetaG_FD_184135 | JGI IMG/M metagenome (GOLD analysis project Ga0209410, IMG submission 184135) | Marine hydrothermal vent microbial communities from Guaymas Basin, Gulf of California to study Microbial Dark Matter (Phase II) - Marker... ... | reverse complement strand
GAAAATACTTTTTTAATTCTAAACTGAAAATAGACATCTAAAATGTGAAAAATACTGAAAATCAACAAAACATGTTTTCAACACATAGGAATTGATAAGTAAGTCTGTTAAAACGACATTAAGCAAAACTTATTTGTCAAAGAATTATATTCTAACTTCTACACAATCATTATTCACCGTTTTTAAGTCTTAGGTTTTTTACTTTTGAAAAAGCTAAATTATATGAGGAAAAGTAAATGAAAATAAGAAACGCAAAAAGACAGCCGGAAACCTGAAAGAATCTTTATGAACTTAACAATTGAATCTTTAAAAGGTAAACGTAGTGAAATTAAATGTCAGATGCTAAACATTATATACTTTATTACTTATATTCAAAGGGTAAAGTACTTAGAAATATGAACTCCAGAAACCGAGGTTGACAAAACCATCTTTAAAACCTCCTAGACCTGTCAATTCGCTATATTAGCAGCTACTATGAGAAAATAATCTATATTTTGTCTTGGAGGTATCGTTATGGTTAACTGGGATGAAATTAAAGAATTCTTCAGTAGCTTCGGTAAAGATTTCATGGATCTCCTAAAAGTTGGAGCAACATGGGAATATCGCATTTTAGATAGATCAGACCTTGTATGGCATATCGTTAAGGGTGAAGATGGGTTACCAAAGGTGGTAGAGGGGTCAGCAGAGAAACCAGACGCAATACTCTTTTACAATGAAAAAACATTAGAGTGGATTATCAAAAATACAGCCAGAGACCAAAATGGCAGGCCTATTGCAGAGGACTTTTACAAGAAGTGGAAAGAAATTCACGATCACCCTAGACCAGGCTTTGACACATATTGGGAGTTAAAAATAAGCCTTGGAAGGCTTAAAAGAAAAGGATACATGGAGTTTGCTAAAAAATACGGGCTACTAACAGAATAAGGTGTAGAGACATGGATGAACTACCAATAATTGAAAGAAAATACTATGAAAGTAGCGAAAAACCTGAGAAAGAGATGTTTATTGGAGGAAAATTCATTTATAGTGAAAGTGAGAAATCCCTTCAAATAGTTAACCCCTATAACGGCGAGATAGCTGGATCAGTTCCATCAGCCACAACCAAAGAACTAAAACTCGCAGTAGAAGCCGCAAAGAAAGCAGCAGAAAACATGAAAAACATGCCTCTAGTTGAACGACAACAATTACTTAACGCTGTCTCAAAGGAAATCGAGAAAAGAATAGATGAAATAGCTAAAACAATAACATTAGAAACTGGAAAACCAATTGAACAAGCATTTATTGAAGCTATGTATGGTGCAGCAACTTTTCAAATAATGGCGGCTTCTCTAAACGAATTAAAGGGAACTCTTGTTGAAAGCATAGTAGACCCCTATAGGAAATTTGCGTTAGAGATATGGGAGCCCATGGGCGTCGCAGCTATAATAACGCCTAGCAACTTTCCGTTCCTTTTGCCTTGCTACATAGTTAGTGCAGCTATTGCAGCTGGAAACGCAGTTATACTAAAACCTGCAAGTGATGCGCCTCTAAGCGCTATTCACCTCGCTGAATGCTTTGCGAGCGCCAGTGCAGTTCTTCCAGTTTCAGAAAGAACACCGATGCCAGAAACAATATTAAAAATCGCCAGATTTCCTGGAGGGGTTCTAAACGTTGTAACCGGAATAGGTTTAGGGGAAAAACTTGCAACACATCCAGATATAGATGTTGTTTCCATTACCGGAGCAATTGAAACTGGTATGAAAGTTTACGAGGCAGTAGGTAAAAGCATAACATCCAGCAGGGTTCCAAAACATATTTTACTTGAACTTGGCGGCTGTGATCCTGCAATAGTTTTTGCAGATGCAGATCTTGAGGAAGCCGTTAACAAACTTGCTTACGGTGCTTTTTGTTGGAATGGTGAAGTTGCTTTAAGCACTCAAAGAATATACGTTGAAAAGGAAATTTACGAAGAGTTCTTGGACAAGTTCATAAAGTTAGCTAGAGAAATCAAGTGGGGAGATCCGTTAGACGATGAGACGGAAATAGGGCCGCTCATAAATAAAGAAACATTAGATAAAAATCTTAAAACAATAGAAGATGCCAAGTCGAAAGGAGCGGAGATTGTGGGTGGAGTAAATCACGGAATGATACTTGAACCAACAGTAATTTACCCTATGAAACCTGAAATGCTCGTTAGCTACGAAGAATCTTTCGGTCCAGTAACAGGCATCGCATCGTTTATAGATGAGAAAGAGGCTTTAAGAGAAGCAAACAAAACAAAATATGGATTAATGGCTGCAGTCTTCACGGAAAACCTCAGAAAAGCATTTGATATTGCTAAGAAACTTGAATCTGGAACTGTAATAGTTAATGATAGCACAGAATGGTTTGAGCCGCACATAGCTTTCGGAGGATATAAGTGGAGCGGAACAAAGGGACGTGAAGGAGGAATACACGCCATAAAAGAGTTCTCAAAAATAAAAACCATAGTAATAGACTACAAAAGATAAGATAATGACATGATACATGCATGTAAGCTATTCAGAGACATCTGTACTCTCTTTTCCCACTATTTTTTGGTAAATACTTTGAGATAAATTGGCTATATCCCTGAAAAGTAGATCAAAACATTTGCTGAAAACATCTCCAAACTGTTTTAATGCACGCAGACCTTTTTCAGTAATTTTGTAAAGTTTTCTCCTTCTCTTACCTCGTTGTTCCCATTCACCTGTAATCAGACCTATTTCTTCCATTTGGTAAAGCATCGGGTAAACCGTGCCAGGACTAAATCTCTGCCCAGTCATTTCAGCTAGTTGGTTCAGTATTTCGTAGCCATGCATAGTTCTTCTTAATAAAAACCATAAAATTAAGGGTTTTGCTAACCCTCTAACAATGATTTTAAGTACTTCGCTTTCCATAAGCGAAACCGCTCCTTACACTCAAACCTATTGGTGTTACCTCATATTTATATTTTTCATATTTGAGCTGTTCCCAGAAAATTTTATTGTTTATACATCCAGGGTCTGGTGCAAGGTAGTCTCCAAAATATCCGTAGGCTCTCGCCCTACAGCCACCACAAACATATTTGAACTCACATTCACCGCAATGTCCCTTTAATTTGTCTCTGTTTCTCAAATCCCAAAACACTGGATTATTATCCCAAATATCCTCAAAGTCATCTTCTCTTATGTTACCAACTGGTAATGGGAAGAACACGCATGGCGTAATTGTTCCATCTGGATCTAAAGCACAGTAGAACCGTCCCGCACCGCAACCACCAATGAACTCACTTAAATTTATAAGTTGACCATGTAAGTGAGGATTGTAGAAGTGTGTTGGAACAATGATTTCATCGCTTTCTCCGTATTCTTTTTCCATTTGCAATGCAACTCTTGCAAACTGTGGAGCGGTGCTAAGCACCTGCATTTTTCTTCCTTCTCTCAATCTTTCCCACAGAAATCTTAAAATCTTTTCTCTTTCTTCCGGTGTAAGATCATTTTCGATTATGAATCGTCCTCTGCCGGTTGGAACAAAGTTATACATCATCCACCAATCTACACCGAGTTTCTCGCAAAGATCAACGATTTCTGGGATTTCCTTATAATTAAATTTTGTCGCAGTTGTTGAGACTTCAACAAAGACACCTTCCTCAACACAGTTTTTTATACCTCTAATAGTTTTCTCAAATACTCCCGGTATACCACGGAAATTGTCATGGGTTTCAGGGCTTGCGCCGTCCAAACTAATTTGAACATATCCTATTCCTATTTCCTTAAGTTTTCTTGCAACGTCCTTAGTGATTAGCGTTCCATTTGTTGCAACCGCGGTAAACATTCCATACTCATGAGCCAACTTAGCCACATCGTAAAAGTCCCTTCTCATCAGAGGCTCTCCACCAGAAAAAGCAATGATGTTTACACCAGCATCTGCAAATTTCTTCACAACATCCTTAGCTTCCTCAGTTGTAAGTTCATTTGGATGAGGCTTCCCTGCCGAAGCGTAGCAATGCTTACATCTAAGGTTACATAAATATGTATAATTCCAAACAACTAGAAACGGTGCGCCAGGTACGAATGGTTTACGTACTCCAAACTTCGCTATACCACGAATAACGTTAACAAGCCCTCTTCGCCAATAAACATCCTTAAATTTCTCTTTAAGATCTTCTTCACCGACACCGAAAGCAATTCCACCCTTTTTTACCACCCACTTTACGACGGGGGCAACTATATGTGTACAAACCCAACAAGCATTAGTTCTCTCACCAACATAAAGTTCTAAAGCAACCTCAAGTCGATTTTTATTATCTTTTTTACAGAAACCAGAAAACTGTTTTAAAATAAATCTTAAAGGTTTTCTATCAATTGCATATTTTAATACTTCAATAGTTTTAACGGTTGATGCTTTTCCAACCATTAAGAACACCTTCCTCAATTTTTAAATATGTTTTACTTTTAGATGCTTCTTCCATTCTTTCATAAATAATTTTTCTAACTCTTTTATTTGCTTTCTTAACAACAAAATTTACAAAACGCATTATAAAAGCCCTTGCAATCCATCTCATTCGGTGGAAATACTCTCGGGCAAGTTCAACTAGCCAGCGAATATCATGATCCCAACAAGCTAACATCAGTTCCCAGTGGTACTCATTCATATCTTGAACGCCAAACCCTCTCTCGTTTTTTAAGACTCCTAAAGGAACGAAAAATAACGGCACTATTAAGCTCTTATAATCTTTAATCCTATCTAAAAGCTCAACGGTTTTTATAACATCGTCTTCTGTTTCTCCTGGTAATCCCATTATTAGAGTAGCACATGGAACCCAGTTACTGTCTTTACATATTCCAAAGGCCTGTTCAACAACATCAGGCCATTCATCAGGTTTAAATGGTAAAACTTTACCACGCATATGTATGCTCATTATTCTAGGGCTCCCACTCTCAATTCCGGTTTGACCTGCAATCCAAGGTTTATCTTTTGTGCCAACACCAACTATAGTGGACAACTCCTCTAGTAAAGTTGGTTCCGAAGCAACGGATGAAAGAGCAAAATGACTTGGACCCACACCAATAACTCCATCCATTTTCATTATAGATTCCCAAAGCTCAACAACAGCTTGACGATTAACTTTAATTCCATGTGCCTTGTACCGTAAAATATCTTCAGCATGCAAATTTATCCATCTAGGCCCATCTCTAAGATTTACCTCGACTTCCTTCAAAATATGCTCCAAAGGTCTGGAACGCAACCTTCTAAGAGTTGGAAGACAGAACTTACAGCCACGGCCACAACCTCTAGCAACTTCAACCAAAGAACAAACAGTAGGGTTTCTGATAAGAGACATTTTATCTACTTCAACAACATCCCCATAAACGACTTCAGGAACATCCTCACCTCTAATAATCTTCTCAAACAACGGTGGAACAACATTTTCCCCTTCACCACTAACAACAACATCTATACCAAGTTCACGGCGAGGCTCAGGATCTTCAAGCTGCCAAGCTCCAGGACCACCTACAACTATTTTTGCACCCCACTTCCTAAGGTAAGGATCAGTTACCAGTTCTCTAAACTTCCACGCTATGTAAGATTCCCCGCGAACAAGTCCGAGAGGCCCTGTAAAAGTAGTTGAGGCAGGCCCTTTACCAAGGGGGTCATTGGACGATATTCCAATAATCTTCGTGTTAGGACCAACAAATTTTCTTATCTTATCTGGGACCACCACTACAACGTCGTTTTCATCGAATCCATAATCTAAGAGGGCAGCTTCTATTTTACGTAAACCGTAAGGAGCAACCTTGGCTATACCGCCATTATAAGTTGGTACAGGTGGACAAACCAATCTGAAGTAGAGAAATGGATTAATAAGATTCTTAGGGCCGCATGCAGTAAACCCTAGGAAAAGTGCGTTATTGTAGTTGCTCATTAAACATCTCTCAGCAGTTAGAACTATTTTGTAGCTATCCCTCATCTCCGATCCCCTACCACTTTCTCAACAAGAATATATTACATACGTAAATATTTTAATTTTCGAATATTACGAAATCAATATAAACTTTTCGTTTAAAAAAGCGGCAAAAATAGATTTTTAGACCCTAATTTGCAATGCTTGAACTCCCTCATAAACATTAAGAATATCAAAAATTAGTTTCTTCCAGTCATAACAGTCTTCTACCTTCTTTCTAGCATTTCTACCCATTTCAAATCTTTCCCTATCGTCAGAAAAAAGCCTAATTATCGCATTGCTCAATTCCTTCACGTCATGTGGCTCGATTAGAAGACCGTTAACTTCATGATCAATAATTTCAGGTATACCACCGACTCTGGTAGCAATCACAGGCCTTCCAGATGCCATCGCCTCAAGGATAACTATTCCAAAAGCTTCTGAAAAAACAGAAGGACAAACAAAAACATCTGATGCAGCATAAAACTTTGCTAGAATCTCGCCGAAAATGCAACCCAGAAATTTTACATTCTCTGTTATCCTGTTCGCCTTAACCTTATGCTTCAAATATTCCTTGAGAAACCCCTTACCAGCAATCAGTAGCTGCGCGTCGGGAATTTCTTTAACAACGTGTTTAAAAGCATCAATTAAAATGTGAACCCCTTTTCTAATGCTGAATCTTCCAACAAAGAGGGCTATTGGTGCATCTGGAGGAAGATCTAATTCTTCGCGAAGCTTTTTACCATTTGGGACGTAAATAAATTGTTCAAGGTCTATTCCATTTGGTATTACCTCTATTTTCTCTGGATGCGAGACTATATGTGACATGAACTGCTTAACAGCCTCACTAACGGCAATAATTTTATCCGCTTTATCAAACGCTCTTTTAACTGGGTAAAGAATTGGCTTCAAAGTCTTCCAAACTATGCCGTACTGATATCCCATGCCTAAAGAATGCGCGGTCAAAACTGTAGGAATCCCGTATTTTGATGCTAACGAGATGGAATAAAGGGAAATTGGAGTAAAAGCATGATGACCATGGATAATATCAAACTTTTCCTCTAAAATGACCTTTTTGACTTGCTTTAAATTTAATGGTGATAATATTTGAATCCCGGGAATGGTGGAAGCATTTACTCTGATAACATTCCCATCCTCATCCTTGTAATTTTCATCAAAATTCCTAACTGTAATTATTTGAACCTCATGGCCAAGTCTGGACAGATATTTTGCCAATCCCTTAATATGTGTAGCAATACCGCCAATTTTAGGGTAATACCAGTCGCTGCATAACGCGATTTTCATATAACAGTCACCCATGGTCTAAGATAAAGTATCTGTTTACTTTAAACAAACTTAAAATTTAAGTAACAGCAATCACATATAGTAGTTATACCTACTATTACATATTCCAAATACTTTAACCTTACGCAACCACTATCTTTAAAACCTATCACTAAACCATACGATAGTTTGTTACATTTCTAATGGAGGAATAATGTTGTTTAAAATACCGAAAACGTACTTACGAAACCTATCGAAAATAAAATTTTATTTTAACAATTTCAGAGTTATGGACTGGAGAGCATATCTGGGTTTATCATTACTACCATTTCTAAGAAAACTTCCCAAAATATTCACGAATACAACTTTAGTTAACTCGTTTCTTATCAACTTAACAACAATATCATGTTTTTTGGCTTTCACTTTTGGAATAAATAACTGCTTCGACATTGAAACGGACATAGCTGAGGGAGATATTAACAAAAACCCCATAGCAGTTGGGAAAATATCATTCAAAAACGCCCTAATTGCAGTTCTCATCATAGGAATTCTAGGTACAGCTATACTTGTATTCTATACTTTGAATTTGGAAGTAATCCTTACATATTTGCTGCTACTTTTTTTAGGAGGCTTTTACTCCGCTCCACCTCTCAGATTCAAAACACGACCATTCTTGGATATCATAAGTCACGGCTTCTTCTTCGGATCTCTCCTCTACATATATGGGTGCCTTATCCAAGGAAACAATGTATTAACAGTTATTAGAAACCCATTGGTTCCCTTAATTTTTACTTACAGCGTTATCTTAAACTTGCGAAACCACTGGGAAGACTACAACTTTGACTTAAAAGCCAATATTAACACGACGGCAACATATCTAGGTTATGAAAGAACCCAAAAAGCGATAGTATTTCTCACACAAGTACATTGGGTGATGTTCGTAACTTTCTGTTCGGTTATTAGTTTTCAAATTTTTGTAGCAACTTTAATGTTGTTTTTCATAGCTAATGCTTTGTTCCTGTTTAGACTGATTAAACTTGAAAAATGGCTCAGAGTTGTGGACATATTCACAATAGTGTCCTATATGTTATTGTCTCTTCACTAAATAAATTCAAAATGTTGTTGTTATTGATTGTTAGAGCGTTCAGAACTATTAATATAGTAGTTTGAAGCCCTATTTTATTTGGTAGTTTAATGATGGGGAGATATTAATGGGTGTTGATGCAGAAAAAGGATGCTTCGCGGATCTAGTTTTAATAAACGGAGAAATAATTACATTAGATGATGAGAATACGATCTATGAAGGCATAGCGGTGAAAAACGGGAAAATAATAGAGGTTGGAAGTAACAGCGAAGTAAAATACTGGATAGGAAACAAAACCCGTGTAATTGACCTAAACGGTAAAGCAGTTGTCCCAGGTTTTATTGATTCTCACACACATTTCATAGGTATGGGCTTAAAATCCACCTACATCGATTTCTGTGACACTAAATCTCTTAAAGATGCGTTAGAACTTATTAAAAAAGAAGCAGAGAAAAAAGGTGACGATGAATGGATCATAGGCTCAAATTGGGATGAAAGCAAATGGATAGAGAACAGATACCCAACAAGATGGGACTTAGATAAAGCGACACCTAACAAACCCGTTTATATCGTTAGAATCTGCGGTCACATGGCGGTCACAAATACATTAGGCTTAAAATTGTTAAATGTTCCAAAAGACACAAGAGGCTTTGAAATAGATGAGAAAACAGGAGAACCCACTGGCATATTAAAAGAAGATGCTCTAGAATATGCTGAAAGAGTCCTAAAACCTTCTGTAAATGAATGTCTTAAAGGAGTTAAGCTAGCCGTTGATCACTCTCTAAAGTGCGGTGTAACTTCTGTTCAAGACACCGTTATGTCCAACCATTTCTCAGCTTATCAAATAGCTATGTTAGAAAATCAGCTTAAAGTAAGAATATACACTTTTTCTTGGTACACTAACCTCGAGTACCTTACTGCTTTAGGTTTAAGAGGTGGGTTTGGAAACAATTGGCTTAAAATTGGTGGAATAAAACTTATGGTTGATGGTTCTATAGGTGCAAGAACAGCTGCTTTAATGGAACCTTACAACGATGATCCTTCGAACAGAGGAATGATTTTAATCGAAGAAGATGATTTAGCGGAAATAATTAAGAAAGCGAATGAAAACGGGCTCCAAGTTGCTGCTCACGCCATAGGGGACAGAGCAATTGAAACTCTATTAAACGCTTTTGAAAAAGCATCCAAAGGGATTAACATTAAAAATAGAAGACATAGGATTGAACATCTTGAACTCCCAACCGAGGATCAAATCAATAGAATGAGAAAACTGGGTTTAATTGCTTCTATGCAGCCAAACTTCGTTGCCGAGTGGGGTATGCCTAACGGAATGTATGAACAAAGATTCGGGAAGGAAAGATGGCGTAGAAATAATCCATTCAAATTAGTGTTAGAAAAAGGCGTAGTTTTAGCTTTTGGAAGCGACTGCATGCCTTTTGATCCGATATACGGTATTTGGAGTGCTGTAAATCATCCCGTTGAGGAAAGTAGGCTCAATGTTGAGGAGGCTTTAAGAGCGTATACCAAGGGTAGCGCTTACGCAGCCTTTGAAGAAGAAATTAAAGGATCCATTGAAATAGGAAAGCTAGCAGACATGGTGGTCTTAACAAAGAACCCATTCAAGATATCACCGAAAAACATTAGAGATATACGTATTTTTATGACAATAGTTGACGGCAAGTTACTTTATAAAGCATAAATATGAAAATGGCTATAAAGGATTTGTTGTGATACGTATTACCATTAATACTAAATCTTTATTAGTTTAAAATAACACCAAATATAAGGGTGTTATTCTTGCCAAGGGTAGAGGAAGTTGTAAAATCCATTCTGGTAAACGTTAAAAATCTTTTATCTGATGCCTACGAATGGACAAGCCACTACGAAAAACTATCAAGCTCAGAAGAGATTCTCAATAATTTAGAAGAAATAAAAACCATAATTGGCAAGTTATTCGCTGAATTTTCATCTAAAGTTGAGGAAGAAGAAAAACCACCTGAAATAGTAACATTACAGCCGCCGCAACAGTCATTGCAGCAAACAACGGAAGAAATATCAGAAACAGCGAAGGTTGAATTCCCATCTCTAGAAGCTCAGCTTGAGAGTAAAATAGTTCCTCCATTTGATGCCGTATTAAATGTCTTAAAACCCGGAGCTCGTGGCGGTGATGTTGCCGAAACACTTGAAAAGATAAAAATGGATCTAGGTGAAATGATCGGAGGAGTTCACCCAGTATTCTTCAAAATGACAAAAGTAATAGCCAAAATAAGAAGAAAGCGTGCATTAACTCAAGAAGATATAAATGATCTTAAGCGATTGGCATACGAATGGTCTATTCAATCCGGCTTAACCACTTAACATAATTTAACCGCATATAATCTTCTTTCACTGGTTTATTTACCATGATCACCAGCTTTTCAATGTTTGCAACTTCAGTTTTAAATGCGATAAAGATAAATTGAGAGTCAACCTTCAATATTATCTCATAATACATGATTTAAGGAGCAACTAAGTGTGAAAAACGTAAAAACACTGACTGAAAGAGAAACTAAAACAGAAAAAATGGATAAACAAGTAGGAACTAGAAAACGAAAAGCTTTAATTTGTGCCCACGGAGATGGGCATGGCTTGATTTGTGCAGTATTATCAAAAAGAGTTTTAGAGGAAGAGGGTTTCGATACCGAAATTTTATGTGGATTCAAAACGGGAGATGTAAAAAACTTTTGGGAGAAAACAATAGACAATATAAGAGAAAACTACGAGAAAGTTGTAATTGTTGATATACCTCTTCACAAAGATATCTCTTTAAGTCTTTCAAAACTAAAAAAGCTCAACGAAAAAGTTAAAGAAGTATGGTACATCGATCATCATCCTAGAAGCCTTTTAGAGTTTCCTCCAATCGAAAATTTCTATATTGTTGATAATCCTGGAAAATGCTACTACGGATTTAATAAGGCAAACAAAAGCATGGACAAAAAATTCAAACTGCTAGTTAGGCTAGGGCAAATAGCTGACAGAGATCCTAGTGTGACTCCAAACAAGGAGGAGAAGATAGTAGCCAATGGTATAAGTTACAGTTTATTTTCGGAAAAAACCTCTCTCAATGAAATCATCAATAAACTGGAGGGTATAGACTCTGACGATAACTGGAACTTCTTTAAAGAACTTGGCCAAGAATTTTACGATAAATATTGCTCTTTGGACAGAGTTAAATGTGTAAAAAATGTAGCGGTCGTAAACACTTCAAATGTGGAATTTAAACTCGTATGGAACATATTACATAGGGTAATTGATGTTTTTAACATCGACTATGCCGTTGGCGTACGGGAATTTGAACATTTCACACAAATAAACATAGTTAGGAACCCTCAAAGAAAACTTCCATCCCTTAAGGAAGTTGTCCCGCATATTCCTTACAATGTACTTATAGTAGGAGATGGAGCAATATCTTATAGAATAAGGGGAAAAAGCCGTAAAGAGATTTCAAAAGAAGTGGAACAGCTAATAGAAAGGCTAAATCAGATCACTAAGAACATTGGAGACGGTTGATATGCCTGAAATCACAATAAGAATACCAGACGACATTTTTAAGGAGATGAAAAACTTTAGTGACGTAGATTGGTCTGAAGTCTGTGTAAATGCTATAAAAGCTAAACTGTACGGTTTGAAAGTAGCTAAAAAAGTTGAAGAAATGCTCAAAGGCAAAACATTTGCAGAACTCTCAGAAAAAGAAAAAAGGAGAATTATATTTAAGATCCTGCGTGAAACTGAAAGCGAAACTTAGACTTAACATTATGGCGGTATCTCTTTTCCCCTTAGAACTGTAAATTTCAACATAAATGTCATTATTACACCAGTTGTGAAACCTCCCACATGAGCTGTGTGAGCAATTCCACCATAAGGTCCAAGAAAAATAGCGTAAAGAGTTTCAACCAAAGCGTAGAATAAAGCAAAAGTTAAAGCTTTAACCCTTATAACACCATAATAAGCCCATATTCTCAAAGGTCTTCTAGGGAAAAGAAAGGCATACGCAGCTATTACACCAAAAATAGCTCCCGAAGCACCTAAACATGGAATACCGCCCCCGCCAAAAACATACACGGAAAAATACGAGTGAAACAGCCCTGCAAACACTCCACATACCAAATAAAAGATTATAAAAGTTTTTCGACCAAAAACACTTTCACAATCGTCTCCAAAAACCCAAAGAGCATACATATTCGAAAAAATATGGATAAAATCTGCATGCAAAAACATATGAGTAACAAGCGTATACAAAGCTTGTCCTTGAAGAACCAAAACCGGAATAAGAGAATATCTATAAACAATTTGCGGATCTAAAAGCTCCATAAAGAAAATAATAACATTTAATCCTATCAATGTGTATGTAATCCAAGGGGTCGTAGGAACATACTCGTATTCCTCCATGATTACCATGAACCCTCACCATCCGAGAAATGTAAATGTTAAATTTTACAGTAAAACTAAACTTGTCTTTAGAGCCCATAAGATAAATTTTCTAAGTAAATATGCTTTGTTTATCGGAAATGCTGAATAAATTACTACTAGTTATTTAAGTAGTGTCTTAAAAATATTACCACGTCCAGATTTTAGTAAACAAATCATACTTCATATTTTAAGAAGCGTAACTTTAGAATAAAAAATAAGGATAAATTAAAAGTTACTTTTTTCTCTTAAGAACTAAGAAGACTACGACTGCCGCTACTGCAACAAGAGAGATGATGATTATCGGTGATACACCACTCCAAGGTTTTGCTTCTCCTAGAACCTCAATTTCCCTCTCTTCACTATAAGCAATATTTCCAGCAAGATCCCACGCATACACCTTATATTTTATTGTTGTCTCGTTTTCCAGAGGAGGTAGCGTAGCGAAATAATAGCCTCCCTCCGCACTATCCATAGTTATGTTTACCCATCCGCTCCCATCATTGTAGCTAAGAACTACTCTTTCAATTCCTGACTCATTGTCCTGAACCTGCACCTCAAATATGATTTCTTGGCCTACACGTGGATTTTCTGGAGTTACTTTAATACTCGATATAAGTGGAGGCGTATTATCAACCCAAAACTCATAGATTTCATATGCTTCGCCGTAAGTTACATTCACTTGGTAAATGCCTTCAGTTGCATTTTCCGTAAGTTGCATTTCCATTGCAAAATACCCTGTTTCATTTGTTATTTTTTGACCTTCTGCGATGACAGTGCCAGTTGGATCAAGAACTTTAATATTGACAAAAACGTTGATTAGCAGAGAACCTTCCCTAGTCACATTGCCCGCAATGAGAACTTTACTTCCACTTCGATAAGCAGGTCGGTCGGTAAAAACCGTGATATCAAATTCCTCTGGTGGAGGAGAAGTTCTCACCTTCATATTATAGTAGTTTCCATTATTATCTGAGATAAAGAAGCCAAGTCTACCATTTGCAACTGCTGAAACTACGAAATTAACGTCTACCGGTTGCATAAACGGTTTTAACATACCACTATAAACATTACTGCCTTCACTAGTAGCCATATGAAGCGTTTCTCTCTGATTATCATACATGTAGAATGCTGAAACCGTAAAGATTGATGTCTTATATTCTCCAAGCTTAGCCTTAACCGCAATATAGTCATGTGCCATCGGTGTCTCCGGAATATACCAAACATCAACTATTTCAAGCCCTGCTTCAATATCAATACTTAACACATTTTGAGAAGCAATGCAGACAAGCTCCCCACTGCTATTTTCAACAATCAATAGTAATCGAACATTTTCTTTTGTCCATTCAGTAAACCTTACTGTGGCGCTGAGAATACTAAACGAACCATTTTGAATGGAAGGCACGCTAGCAGGTAGTAAGTAGAAATCGTTTACCACGTAATTCCACAGAACAACTTTCCCCGTACTGTAATCTGCTTCATTAGTTACATTCACGGAAAGCAAAAACGGTTCATCAATAAGCCCATTAAAGCTGTTTTGGACAATGTTTGCATAGATATTTTCAATACCCGTAAAGTTTGGCTTATACGATCTACCTTTGACAATCACAAATGTTGCGAAGAAATTCATCACATCACCGTTAGATCCGAAAGAGACAGTAATATTTGGCAAAATATAGTTTAAACCTTCAACAAAACTGTTTTCGTTATTAGAAATCACTGAAACCTCCCCAGTTTTCAGCGATCGTTCTGAAATATGATAGCAAAGTGGTACATTTAAGATACTAGCATTTGAAACACCAATGTTCTGAACAAATATGTTTATAGTTACAGATGAAACATCATTTGACGTTAAAATTTCAGCGCTGCCTCCAACCTTTACAAGATCCAATAGAACTTCCATGGAGACCTCAGCGAAATGTTTCCCCCAGCTGCTCTCTATAACTACAAAGCTGTGATATATTCCATAGGTGCAGTTTTCTGCGTCTACTTCAAAGTCCACAGAGCCAACTGTCGAAGAAGCTATTTCCGAAGGATCATAATCTAAAATGCTAACCCACGGATCAAGAGTCTCGACGTTCATTATTTTAAGAGTCTCGTTCCCAAAATTCTGTATTGTAATAACTCCGCTTTCACTTTCCCCCGTACTAATAAGAAAGCTTTCTTCTAAAACTATTTTTACTTTTGAGAAGCTTTGATTCCCTATGACAACCTCAAAGGAAAATGTTGTAGACTCGAAACTTTCAATTTCTAGCTTCCAAGCACCTGGCTTTGGGCTTTCCACAGATATTTCCATCAATACGTCCTCTTTAAAGTATTGAATTTCTCCACTTGGATCAAATAGTTTCCATCCTACACCAGTAGTTGAAGAGCCGTTTAAGGCAAAGATCCCGGTATCGTAAGGTATCCAAAATCTGAATATTCGGATGCCCGTCCCATCAATTCTTCCTGTAACGTGAAGCGGCGGTGTTCCCAAATATTTAGCAATTACTTCATCCACGACGATCGAAATTATAGCGCTTTCGTAAGGTGCTTCAACGTAAAATGACCATACACCGTGCTCCGGACTCTCAACTAGATAAGTGGTGTCTGATAGATATTTCTCGCAGCTCGGACTCTTAAGGAAATGGTTAAGGGAAGCATTTGTAGTCAAATCCAGTGAAAACGCTTCAACACCTGGAGGAACATAAAACTTGAAAATTTTAGCCTCTTTGCTTTTAATGAAATCCGTGATGACAACCGGGATTTCATTAAACTCCTCTATGGGCGGCGTTTCAACTTTCATGGAAAAAGCTATTTGCTCCGTACTAGGGTTCAAGGGTAATAATCTAACTGTGTACGTACCGTGAATAGGATTAAAGAGGGTTTCCGTTAATGACAATTCCCTTCCAAATGGATCATATAACTCTAACGTGAAATCTGGTAGATCTCCAGTAAATATGTTAAGTGAAGATACTCCAGGTGGAACGTAAAATCGAACAATTTTATCCTCGCCGCCAAGTAGATACCCATGTAATTCAATTTCTTCTTTAAGAAGATCTGTACCCCCGATCATATCAGATGCTGAAATGAGTACCCTTAATGTTACATTTGCGATGTATTTAGGATCTTCATTTTTTAGCAATAGTGTCCATGTACCAGGCATAGGGTCCATTACCGAAAATTTGATGAAATTTATGTCCATTAACGTAACCGGACTATTAATAGGATTATATAACTCCCACTCTAGGGTTGTTATGTTTGAATCCCCGATTACAAGAAGTTGATGAGTCCCTATGGGAACATTGAAATTAATTGTTTTTGTTGTGCCATTGTTCACAATTATGCTATTATTCTCTAAGACTACATGCTTTTCAAGTAAGGTGAAATTTTGGACATTTAAAGCTTCGTGTGATATTAGGGCAACAGGTGTACGCCATGTTTGAGGAACAGGACTCAACACTGTAAAGTTTAGTTCTTCAACGATCATGTCTGCTACTTTCCAAGATTTTATTAAAACTGGATACTCTGCATGCCCTTTAGGTGGAATCGTATCTATATTTTTAAGTGGTATGCATATTCCGTCAAGTTCACTTGGTATTTGAAGAGCAACCGTAAGATTGACGTCTACAAGATTCTCAACAGTAAATTTTATTATACTTTCTTCGTAGCCTAAGCTTTCAAAGTGTAAGTACGGTGGATCCACCCGTATTAGCGGATCAAATGGTTGAACTGTGAGAGAATAACTAATAGTACTGTATGATGTTGTCCCCGACGAACTTTCAAAGACAAATCTTACCCATCCAGAGTAGGTTTCTGGTTCTATTGCAGACGTGTTAAACAGTATAAGTGCCCAAGTTTCATTTGATGGCATAAGCCACTTCAGAGGATGAGTAGTATTGATGATCTGTGTAATATCCGAACTTTGGACTTCAATCCCTTTTAATTGAAGGGTTTCACTTTCGTCATTTGTAATGTTTACTTTAAGAATGTAGTATTCGCCTTTCTTTAAAGTTATGTTTATGTTTCCCGGTTCAACAGCCTTAGCATTTTTTTCTATTGGTGTTTCAACAATGGTTTTTGTTTCTTTTGGTATGGAGGTCAATGCTACGATAAGTAGAAGAAATAGTATGCAATAAGCTGTCTTTCTCATATTTATCACCGTCTCTTGTTCAGGTCGATACGAGTTTTACAATATTGTAATAATATATATTATAACAAAGTGTAGTAGTAAATAATATATTTTTTGGATAGTCGATAACCTTCCATGTCATGGTTTTATATTCCTAAATCGAAGATTAGGATGCGAAAACTGTTAAATTATCCTAAATAGTAGTTTTCATTGAAAATTATTTCCTTTTGCGCGTTTTTTGCAAACATATAAGGAACGGTTGATGTAACTTAGAAAAGGACTTCACAGATTAAGCACTTCTTTAAAGAAGATTGTGAAAAACTTTTAGAGTTTAAAAATTGAAGTTTGATAGAGGAGTTTGTACAATTTCTGGATCTAGAAGCTCTAAAAAGAATATGACAACATTTAGACCCCACCAAAATGTATGTCATCCAAGGAGTTCTAGGAACATATTCGTACTCTTCCATAATAACCAAGACCATCACCAACTTGAGAATTTAACAGCTCATTTCCCAGTAATAAAATTGACTTGAAGAATTGTAGAAATGTATTTTAAGCTGTGTAATTTAAAATTGTTAGAGGATTGAAACATGATCCCAGAGGCTGAAATAGGCTTTAAAAGACTTGTAAAACTGGCACCAGAAATAAGAAAACGTTTTCCATGGGTTATTGCATTAAAATTAAGCGGCTCCCTTGGAGATAACCAGTATTTTGAAACAAATTTAGACGGTGTGCAAATCTGCAGCGATTATGATGTCGTAATCCTAGTAGATAAAATTCCCAGTAAGGAAGAAGTAAAAGAACTAATTCGACTATTAAAAACTCCATGTCTAAATTCAGACATTGAGAAAAAACTTCTAGCCAACATAGATGTGAAAATTTTCACCGTAAATTTTCCTGCTCACCATAAAATGAGGATACCATCTGTTTTTGATAGCAATGAGACGGTTTGGCGACATCTAATGGGCGGTAAACCTGTGTTCGGCGAAGAGATATTTAAAAAGTACAGTGTAGCTGATAATAAAAAAATTAGATGGGCTCTTGTTGAAAGACATAAAAAACGTAAAAAAGCTTTTGACCTCTACGCCCACGCTGGCTTTCTTTTACGTATAGCTAAAATACTTGGAAGAAACGATATCGTCAAGGAAATAGTTGAAACCGTTAAAAAATACAAAGATTTCCATACAATATCCGACTGGCAACTAGAAGAATTTAAAGGGAAAATTGAGGAGATAGAAAAGAAGCTACACTTTCAATTATAATCAGGTTACTAACAAACACTTAAATTCCCTATGCCATTATCATTTTAACATTCGTTGAACGGTGGCCGTAGCTAACAAATTACGGGATTTTAAAACATTTAAGTAATTTAATTGATATTTCTGGGTGACAAATTTGAAAAAAATAGAAATGTACGGATTAGAGACGATACCTATAGTCAAGGAAGGCGACGACATAGCTAAACTAATAGTTGAAGCTGCTACAAGAGAAGACATAGGCATACAAGAGGGAGACATTATTGTTATCGCGCAAACAATTATATCTAGGTCAGAAGGGCGAATAGTAGATCTGAACGATATTAAACCTAGCCCATTTGCAGAAATCTTGGCGAAAGAAACCGGTAAGGACCCACGTCTGGTTGAAGTTATTTTAAGGGAAAGTAAAGGCATTGTTAGAATGGGAGGCCACCACTTAATAATGGAAACCCACCACGGGTTTGTATGCGCTAACAGCGGTGTAGATAGAAGTAATGTTCCAGGCGAAGAAACGGTTTCACTTTTGCCTTTGGACCCAGATGCCTCAGCTAGGAAAATAAGAGATGAAATAAAATATTTAACAGGGAAAGACGTTGCAGTCATCATTAGTGATACCTTTGGTCGACCTCTACGTGAGGGAGCTATTGGCGTAGCTATTGGTGTAGCTGGTATTGACCCCCTATATGATATGAGAGGCAAAAAGGATCTTTTTGGATACGAACTAAGGACAACCATGATTGCAGTAGCCGATGAACTTGCCTCAGCAGCAGAACTTCTCATGGGAGAATCTGACGAGGGCATTCCAGTCGTCATTGTTAGAGGTTTTAAATATCCTAAGGGCGAATATTCGATTAAAAAATTATTAAGACCCGTGGAAAAAGACTTATTTAGATAAAAACAACAAATATTACCGAAGTTAGACCAATAGTTTAATTTAATCTTAAAAGCGATTAAATTAACGTTTTACAATGGATTACAAAGTATTCATGCGCACAAACTAAACACTAATATTAAGACTCTGTAGGAATAATTATGGGGGTTTTATTTGGAAAAGCTTCCCCAAAAAATTAAAGAAACATTGTATGAAGTTCTTCAACTACTTCGTGGAAAAGTCGAGAAAGAAGTTGAAGACTTTAACAAAATTAAAGAAAAGCTGTATGAAGATTACAGCAAATATGTAGAGTATCTACGTCGACTAGAAAACACAACAAGAGTTTTAAGTAGTTTATTTGAAGATGCATTGAAATTTTTCGGCTTTCTAATGGATGTCGCTAGCATAGCTAAAAATCTGGTAGATGTGGATGACCTTATTCTTCTTCGTTTCTTATTATCGTCTCTTTTAGAAAGTCTCCTCCATGTCAATGATGTGATTTCTGAAAGCTTCAAACACTTGGATAAACTCAATGAAATCGAAAAGTCATTAAACAGCATGGTAAATGATGTAAAAAGCTTAATCAATGTATTTCACGGAATTAGAAATGAAATAAGGAAGCAAATAGAAGATATTAGAGGAAGACTCGAAGAACTCAACAGGGAAGTACTGAAGTAAAAGCAGAAAGTAAATAAGATGAACATTTTCTATCAATCCAGAGATTAATATTATTTTAATGATTAAAATAGAGGTTGGTTATCGTATGAAAATGTGGGAAGTAAAGGCGGAAATAGGAAAGAAAGAATATAAATGGCATTTTTGCGACTTAAAATCCATAAGTGAAGGAAAAATTATTGTCTTAAGAGAAAACTGGTTCGATCTTTTCCTTTTATGCGTCAAGAAAAGAGGAGCACAATCTTTTACAATTAAAAACTTGATAAGTCCAGAGGGAGAGGAAGTTTCAGGGCAAAATATCTTGTTAATTCTTTTAACTTTTGAAGATCTTCCAATGGGTTTTCTAATCAGAATACTGGAAAAAACGGGGGAACTCATAGCGATATGGCCTAAAGAATTTGCAGAAGCGGCTAAAAGAGATTTACCGACACTTAAAACCCTTGTTACAAAAATGATAGCAGTCCCAGAAAAATTATCAGATATAGTCATTGCATCTACAAGCTCTCTTCAAGAATTTAAGGAAGATGTCGAATACATAACCTAACATGAAAAGGAAAAGAAGTGAATAAAACTAAATTTAAGGTAATATTTTTAGTTCTCTTATTTGTTTTCACATACATATTGAATGCGAGTGTTAATGCATTTCTGTTTCAACTTCCAAAACGATACACAACTGTTCCTCCTCCTGAAACATTTGCAGTATCTCCATGGATAAGATATGCGGTTCTCATAGCAATTCCGCGGTTCTTAATATTAACTCTCCTTAAACCTCTTTTTGGCTTTGCTTTCTCCTTAGGGTGTTCCTCTACTTCTATAATGCTTGTTTTTATCTTAAATTCGATCACAAAAGGAGCTATTATTGTTTCACTTGCCACTGGCAACTTTGTGGCAACCTTATCTACAGTGACATACATAGCATTATGGTACTGGGCTAAACGGAAACACAGTAGCAATAAATAGAGTATGTATGAGGAATAGAACTAGACAAATGGGTTTATATTGATTAGGTTATAGTTCATCTATATCGGTTGCATCGGGGGTTTATGTGTTTGAGCGAGTTAGAAACAAAGGTTTTGGGGTTGTTAAGTTCCGAAGACGAATTTGAACAACTTATGGGAGATGTCCTAAGGGTTTTGGCACTTTATAATGGGGTTTTATGGAGCTCTGAATTACATAGAGAACTGTTCACTTTTCACACTGCGCTAGGAGAAAAGGGAATAGAAGATATAAAAAACATTGACATGGCTGTTTCAAAGCTAGTAGAAATGGAAATATTAAAAACAGATGAGAGATTAAAGGCATCCCTAGCAGACAAAGGATTCACAAAAGAACTATTAATTTTCATCGCCAATCAAGAAATTACTCGAAACATCATTCTGAAAGACCCGAAACTTAAAAGATTCATAGAAGAAAGGGAAAGAATATTCGGAAAGTTGCTTAAAAAGAAAAAGTAGTACAAAACTTGGCATGTTAATATCATGCAAGAGGAGAATTAAAGAAAGAACTTAAAATATGGCAGTTACTACTAAAAATTAGGTCTCTTCTAGAA
>Ga0209410_1000344_pt1 | contig 21211 bp, 23 predicted proteins | sample Mar14436cmmetaG_FD_184135 | JGI IMG/M metagenome (GOLD analysis project Ga0209410, IMG submission 184135) | Marine hydrothermal vent microbial communities from Guaymas Basin, Gulf of California to study Microbial Dark Matter (Phase II) - Marker... ... | reverse complement strand
AACAGAGAAAACAGAGAAAACAAAAAGAAGGGGAGATTATGGGCCCGATGCGATTCGAACGCATGACCTTCGCCTCGTAAAGGCGACGTCATACCCCTAGACCACGGGCCCAATGATGCTCCTTCACTCACTGCCGCTGCTCTATTCTGTGCTTTCCATATCTCTTATCTTTATGCCATCCTCCTCCTCAATAAGCATTTGAACTTTGAATTCAGCCTCATCCAGCTTTTTATTGCAGAACTTGCACAGATTCACACCTTCTTCAAAAAGTTGAAGTGCATTTTCAAGTGACAAATCACCATCTCTCAGTGTATTAACGATCTCCTCAAGGCGAATCATGGCTTCCTCAAGTGTCATTTTTTTACTGCTATGTTCACTGCCTCCGCCTGCGTTTTTATTTTCATTACTCATTTCACAGTCATCACAAACCCTCTCCTCCGCATTTTTGCCCTCTGTCTTCATCTCTTGGACCGCCTCCATCTCATCTCCTCATCTCCTTATCTCATGTTTCTTCGTTTTTCTGATTTCTCCTTTTCTTTTGCGAGTGCGTAATAGCCGAGAGGGTGTGCCACTTTCTCACACAATTCATCATTTTTCCTCACGCATATGCCATAAGTGCGCATTGTTCTGCATGAAGGTGCCGTGTATTTTGTGCCTCTCGAGCCCGCAATGTGTTCTATCTGGTATCTGGTCTTTTCAGCATCGAAATCAGGCGCTTTCTCATATAGACGAATGATGTCCTCCGTGCGCATTCCTATGTTCAGAAGAAAAGAGGTGAGAGCAAACCTGGCACTGTGGGATATTTCCTCACCTCCCATCAGTCTTTTAAGCAGATATGAGATGCATGGCGGGAAAGCGGATTGGGAGATCTCGTCACAGGCGATTGAAAGATCCTCTCTCGTATTCACGGACAACACCTGTCTTATCTCATCCGTGTATTTGCGGACAGCATCGCAGATATCCCTGGGAACCTCAATCGGAAGATTCTCCCGCACTCTGTCATAGAAAGCCTCATGAAAGAGTTGCAGAAGGTCGTTTCCGCTCACCATAACAAAGCCCTCGTGGAGCATACGATTCACAAGACGCCATTTACTGCCCTTCAACTCAGATGCGAGACGGAGGTAATCCGTAAAATGTATGCGATACATCCTGACACCAAAATCCAGCTTTGCTGCGCCTACGACGCCGTCATAAGAAGTGTGAGATGCGCCTCCACATAACACCGTCACGCCGAGATCCTCTGCGAGCGCATGCAGCAGCGTTTCATCTGAGATGGAAGCACTCAGTATCTTGTATGCGGTTTTCGCCTCCGCCCTCGCATATCTGCGTGCGAGATAAGTATCACCGATGCAGCTGACGAGAATTCTCGCAAATGGATATGAGAGAATCTCCATATCCACATCTTTAGCCAGCACATGGTGCGATGACACCTCCCCAGTTTTGATTGCGGAAATAACGCGCTCACAGCCCCTATCACGTGCGCGCTCAAACGCAGCTGAGTAAATAAGGTCATCCAAACTGACGCCAATCTCCCTTATATAATCAGAGGATTTTCTCAAGAAGGGAAAAAAACACAACACTTCCACTTCCACTTCCATTGCCACCCCTTCGCACACTCAGCATGCTGAATGATGGCGACCTTCACTCAGATTCTATGCGTGGAGCAAGCAGATACATGATGTGAACTGCGCCGTCGGCGAGCTCAAACTCAATTCTCAGAGGATAATCAGTGCCGAGATAAAGCGTGACTGTCTCCACATTCATCGCACGGCTCATCGCAGCAATGTAGTCAAGCGAAAATATACTGCGGGCGTTATCTCCTGAGAGAGAGAGGAGCTCTTCTCTCCTCAGCTCAAATCGCATTGAATCCATCTCACTCTCCGCCTCCATGAAAAAAACATCGCCGGAAACGCCCATCACGATATGATCTCCCATCTTCTCAGCCACTTTTATCACTTTTCTGAAATCTTCAGCATCCAATACAACCCTCGTTGGAAACTCCAATGAAGGTAATTTTGGCTCCTTTCGCAATGTTTCAATACTTATAAGAGATAATGTGTATGAAAGTGCATTCATTTTCACATGCAATTTGTCATTCAATTCCAGTGTGATGTCACCTTTCCTCCAGCCTACACGCAGAATATCACTCAATTTTGAGAAATCAACCCCTATTTCCATTTCCTGTTCCTCATCAGTCTGATTTTCATATTCATCAAATGCCTCTCTCCTCAGCTCAAAATCTATCAGTGCCACGTTCGCGGCATCAACCGCACGGACTCGCCAGCCATCATCCGAGATTTTGAGGCGTGATTCATCCACAACAGCAGTGATCGCATCCACGCACTCCTTTAAGAGCGATGCATCTATCCGGGCACGGAACATCTTTGTCCACACCTCCTTCTCTGTTTCCTCTTTATCTCCCAATAGAAATAGATGTCAGAAATAAATAATGGACAAATAAAAGACATGCGCGGTGAGGTGAAGGTTTCCGATATTTCAACTTTCTTCCTCTGCCCTCGCATCCTTTATTTTAAAGCGCAGCAATCTAAAGCGCAGCAATCAGAGAACACTGCAGCGCAGGAAGCTCGCATGAGACGCATGACAGAGAAAATGCTTCTGAGAGAGCTCGCATTTAAATTGCCAGAAACGGTGAAGGAACTGGCTGACTGTGGAGAAAAGGAAGAGGTAATTGAAAACCTCGCTCAAAGCATTATGGAAGATTTGAGATATGTTTACAGTGACAATTTGAGATACATAGATGACAACATATTGAGAGAAATACACAGAGATTTCATAGAATATATGAAGCGATCGCAGATTATCATGAAATCAGCGAGCAGTGAGATTATAAAAACGGAGATCAAGCATGGGTTCATACGAGAACATCTGATGTTCTCCTCAAAGCTGAGAATGAGCGGATGCGTTGACAAGATGATAGAGATAGACAATGAGGAAAAGGTGCCATGCATAATCCGCACTGGAAAAAGCCCTGAAATGGGCGTGTGGGCTTCCGACAGGGCATCTCTCGCCGCTTATGCATTTTTGATAGAGGAATCATACAACATCACAGTCAGCAGGGGATTTGTGGAATACATCAGAGATGCTTCTTTCAGAGCCACAGTCATAAGAAGAAGGGACAGAGCTGTGGCTTTGCACGCGTTGAAGCGTGTGAGAGCAATAAAAAGCGGGAAATTCCCCGAAAAAGGCGATCATGCACCCTGCCATCTCTGCATTTTCAGCGAGCATTGTAATGTGAAAGGCGAAACACTGTTATCCAAACTGCTGAGATTGTAAACCGCTGAGATTGTGAGCTCATATGATGATGAAGCTCATATGATGATGAGTGAGATGAAGGATGAGTGATGAATGATGTGCGATGGGCGAGGAGTGAGGAGTGATGAAGTGATGAATGAGCGAAGAGTGATGAGTGAGATGTGCTGTGTGATATAATTGTTGTGAAGTGTGAAGTATGAGGCATGAGGCATGGTATAGGGTATAAGGTATGAAGCATGAAGTGGGATGCGTGGAGTGTGGTGAAGTGCAGGAAATGGGAAACAAGTTATATTTTGTGATGAGGATTTTCTGTTGATGATAGAGATTTGCATATACGGCAGAGGAGGTCAAGGTGGCGTAACGCTTGCCGAGCTCATTGCACATGCGGCGATTTACGAGGGAAAGCATGCGCAGTCAATGCCGTCCTTCGGACCTGAGCGGAGGGGTGCACCTGTTCTCGCGTTTGTTCGTGTGGATGAGAAGGATCGCATAAAAATTCGGTCTGAGATATTGGAGCCTGATGTGCTTATTGTCCTTGATGAATCGCTGCTCGGCGTCGGAGATGTTGTTGATAGACTGAAAAAGAACGGGACCGCTGTTGTCAACACGAATAAAAAGCCTGAGGAGTTGAAAATTGCACATAAAGTCGCGACAGTTGATGCTACAAGCATCGCAAGAGAGATACTCGGCGTCCCTATAACAAACACAGCAATGGCTGGAGCGCTTACAAAAGCCACAGGAATTGTATCATTGAATTCGCTGGAAGAAAAAATGCGGGAGCGCTTCGGAAAACTCGCCTCAAAAAACATAGATACAATGAGAAAGGCATACGATGAGACACAAGTGCGGGTTATAAACAGCAGTTGAGTGGAAAGAGGGGAGACGGGGAAACATGGAAATGAGAAGTGAGAAGTGAGAAATGAGAAATGGGAAATGAGATAAGAGATAAGAGGAGGTGAGATCGTATGAAGATAGACATAAAGTGGCATGAGGTGGAGATTGGAGCAATTGTCAAAGAACCCGGCAGCGCATCAGAATATAAAACGGGTGATTGGCGCTCAGAAGTGCCAGTCAGAGACAATGAAAAGTGCATAAAGTGCGGTATCTGCTACATATTCTGCCCTGAAGGATGCATATACAGAACAGAAGACGGATATTTTGATGCCAATCTTTATTACTGCAAGGGCTGCGGCATATGCGCCTACGAATGTCCGAGGGGCGTTATCAGAATGATTGAGGAGAAGAAGGAGTAGCTCACATCGCAGCGCAGGCAACAGCGTCGCATCCACGCATTCACAGTGGCAATGAAAAGGTACTGGAAGCTGAAACTCACTGACAGCGCGGAGAGGATGATTGAAAGTGCCGACGAAGAGCCCTTCCGCACATTTAACAGCATGAACAACATATCAGCAGAGAGATTTTTTGATATACTTGGAGAAATTGAGCAGTTTGTTCTCAAATTTGAAAGGGAAACAGGAATGAGAAGTGCGTCAAAATGGATAGGTGAGCGTTTGAGTGATGCAGTTTCCGCAGGAAGAACAACTGTGAAGTCTCATCTTGAACACTTATATTTTTCAATGTTTGATGTCAGAAGTGGAACATCTTTCATTCTGATGGAGAACTATGAGATCCTGAGGGTCGGGTTTTTTCGCCGCAGATATAAGGTGTATGACCTGTCTGTTCCGAGATTCATACTGATAAGGATCATTCATGAGGACACACATGCTCACATACTGAGTGATGAATATGCAAATCTCTACGCTGAACTGCTGCAAATTGCGAGAGATGAAGCTGAAAGAGCCGAAAGAAATGAAAGCGCTGAAAGAGCGGGAATAATAAGGATTTCACCGAGGATATCAGCACCTGTTCATGTGATTGAGATAGAGGAAAAGATCGCAAGAGGGATGCAGAGATATGCGATAAATGCGTTTTTGATTGAAAAGATTGAAAAAATTAAAAAAATTGAAAAATGTGATGAGATAATAGAAATTTTCGGCACTCCTCTGTTTGTTATGCCTGACGGATATGTGATGAAATGTATTTCAGATATGATACACAGAGCATCAGTGGAGTTCAAAGCTGGATATCTGAGCGAGCAGCAATACATAAGAGAATATGCGAGGTCGTTGCGGCAGGGCGTTGATGACATATATGAGAGAGCGCGCACTTATTTGCACAGAAATGTGGAGTTTTTGAAGGATGTTGTGAAGTGCTGTCTGAACGGCGATTATCGCATTTTGAACGCTGCGAGGCTGTTGTGATCTCCGCTGCAGTGCGTGCTGTTTTTTCCTTCTGCTGTTTTTTCCCTCTAATAATGTCTGTGGCAGCTCACGCATGTGTCTTCTGTCACCACCATTGAGTGATCATTGTGGCATGCTACGCACTCTCTTCCCTCATATACAGGGCTCTCATATCCCCGATATTTGCTGTCCGGCTTTCCGTATTCGCCTATCGGATGCTTCTCATGCGGTATGGTGAGGTGGCAGGTGATGCAGGTTGTGCCGTTTGGCGAGATTTCCTCAGACACGATTGGCGCTCCTTTCTCACCTGTCTCGTGGCACTTCATGCACACCTCATTTTCTGGAGAGGAAGGCGGCTTCTGCTCTATTTTCTCAACCTCTTTGTCCTGCATCTTATGATACTGTATTTCCATGTGCTTCACCATCTCCTTGCCATACATCAGCATTTCACCTATCATATCCTCATGGGATTCGTGGCACTCATGGCAGTCATGTATTTCCTTCGCATGTTCCGATTTTATGAATGAATCATAATATTCGTGCATCTCATGGCACATCTGAGCGCAGCTCTCCATAGGCATGTGGGCCATCTGCTGTTGCATGATCACAGCGCCACCGGCAAAACCTATGAACGTCAGCACAACAAGTCCTATAAGCACAATCTCTCCTTTCTCCATTTGAAAAACACCTCTCCATCCGCCTCCTCTTCACGAAAATAAAATATAAAACTTTCTGTTTTATTCCGCATCTCCGCCTCCTCATCGCCGCCCTTGCTCCTCATTGCCGCCCTTGCACTCCTTGCACTCCTTGCACTCCGCAGCAGGAACATGAAAAGCGTCAGATTTGAGCACGAGAAAAAAATGAGAAGAAATGTCAAAAAGTGAAAAGAATGCTCAGAGGAGAGGAGAAATGTGAAAAAGAGGAGAGGCACAACAGCCACGGCCTGCAGGATGAGATCGCAGATGCTCTCTTCAGAGCAGCAAAAGGAACAGCACTCGCATTCTTCGGGCTTGTCATTTTCGGAATTCTTGATTTCGTCATAAAAGTGCTTGTCGCAAGACACACATCACAATATGAGTATGGAATTTTCAGTCTTTCCCTCTCGCTTTTCCAGATCTGTGTTGTTCTCGCCTCTCTTGGTTTGCAAGCGGCAGCTCCAAGATGCATCGCATTCTTTCGTGGCAGGGGAGAATTTGAGAGGGCAAGAGGTGTCGCAATCGCATCACTCAAACTCTCACTACTCGCGAGTGCCATCTGCAGTGCATCCCTTTTCTTCGCATCTCCTCTTCTCACATCTCTCTTCCATCTGCCAGCATCGTCACAGCCAATATTTCAGATTTTCGCTGTTTCTCTTCCCTTCTATGTGACAGTGGAGATGCTATCATCGGTATTCAGAGGATATGACAGAATTCAGGAGAAGGTAATTTTCAGAGATGTGCTCATGTATGCGCTTGAAGTGATTTTCATTGCGTTCGCTGTCGCTCTCGGTTATTCATTACTGGGGATTATCTGCGCTTATTTTCTCGCAATAATGACCACCACTATCCTGTTTGCTGCATATGCACTCAGAGCCTGCGGCGTTAACGGCAGTTATCTGAACAGTGGCATAAAGAGTCTTCTCCTTTTCTCAACACCTCTGCTCATAGCAAATGTCTCAGGCATAATTATGCTCAGAACAGATAATCTGATGCTCGGATATTTCCAAACAGCTGACATCGTGGGTTTATACAACACAGCACGCTCCACATCTCAGCTCATTCAGATTTTTCTATCCTCCCTGACATTTATCTATGTGTCAATAGCATCACAATTATATTCAAGAGGACAGATAAATGAGGTGAAACGATGTTATACTGTGCTTACTAAATGGATTTTCTCTTTAACATTCCCCTTTTTTATAACAGTTTTCCTTTTCCCAGCGCAAATATTGGGTTTCATATTCGGACACTCGTATGCTCAAGCGAGCACAGCCCTCCAGATATTGGCAGCCGGAATGCTCATCCATGTTTTCCTGGGACCCAATATGATGACACTGGTTGTGCTTGGGAAAACCAGACTCAGCATGATGAACAGTGTTATAGGAGTGGCGATGAACGCAACTTTAAATATAATTTTCATAAAATCGCACGGTATGACGGGTGCAGCTATGGCTTCCGCAATCTCCATCGCCGTGATAAATGCACTCACATCCGTGCAGATCTTTCATATTCATGGAATACATCCTTTCACAAAGAAATATCTCAAACCAGTAATCACATCAATACCTCTTTTATCCGTTTCTTATCTTGTTTTAGGTTATTCATGCTGCACATCCATATGGGCTGTCGCCTCCTTCTTTCTTCTGTCCTCAGCCGTTTATGGCGCATGTTTTCTCATCACAAGAAGCCTTGATGAGGAGGACATGATTATGTTGAAATTGATATCACACAGATAGAATTCATGATCATATTCTACCTCTCAAATTCTCAGTCATTTTTCCGATTATCCTGCGTTCTTTTCCCACCTGTCTCTCCACAATATGTTTTTTTATTATTGATCTGAAAACTGCTGCTCTGTCTTTTTCTTCTTCATACAGATTATCCTTTTCCCGTGGATCCCTTCTCAAATTATAAAGTTCGCAGCTTTTGTTTTTCAAATCAAATATGAATTTCCAGTCGGATGTCCTCAGGGAGACATACATATCTCCGGTTCCGAGGACATAGCTCTCACTTATCACATATCTCCTCCTCTTCGTCAAAATATTGCTCTCAGCGCGGATATTCAGGAGATTCAATATGGTTGGAGATATTTCAAGCAGACTGACACATCTATCAACGACGAGCCCCCTTTTCAGTCCGGGACCTCTGATTATCAATGGCACATGAATCAGCTCCTCATATGGCTTCTGCCGGGGAAGCGCATGACCTATCATGCCGTGTTCCCTGAACTCCTCACCGTGATCCGCAGTCACAATTATGTAAGCATCGTCATAAATCTCACCAAGTCCCTCAAAAAAACGATTCAACTCGCTGTCAACATACATTATCTCGCTTTTATACAGTGTGAGCAGCAATTTCAGATCTTTATCCGTTATTTTCTCTCTGTTTTTCAAAAATTTCCTCATCAACTCCTTCACTTTTGATTTTTCAATATCATATTTAGGAGGTAGATAAGGAGGGTGTGTGTCCATATAATGCAGCCAGAGGAAGAAATGCTGTCCTTTCTCCACTTTTTCAAGCCATTTCAGCGATTTATCTGTGATTATCTCAGCCCTTTTGTAGGGCAGACTCGGAAATGTGAACAGGGAGAGCAGAAATTTAGCTTTCAACAGAATCATCCTGCGTCTCTCATTTCTTATAATTCTGCTCATGCGCATATCTCCCAAAGAATCATAAAAGAATGTGAAGCCGCGGTCATACGAATAATATCTTGAGAGGAAAGGTGCTGAATGGAATGCCGCTGTTTTATAGCCTTCTCTCAGCAGAATCTCGGATATCAGAGGAGTGTCTTTCGGGAGCCATCTGTGATCACAAGTGTTGTATTGAGGATAAGCAGATGCGAGGATGCCCGGAAATGATATGGGGGTTGAAGTGCCTGTGGATATCGCCTGTCTGAAGAGAATGCCATCCCCTGCCAGACGATCTATGGTTGGAGTTGTTTCTTCAGGAAAACCAAGACAGCTCACATAATCCGCCCGCAGACAATCTATCGTCACAAGAACGACACTGTGCCTTTCTCCTTCATGATCATCGCTCTCCTCCCCCATCACCGTCATATCATACTGTCATTGTTACCGACATATCAAACTCATCATTACTCATCATTATTTTTCCGTTCATTTCTCGATTATATCCTGCCACATTCTTTCAGTGCTTTTATCCCCGTCGTTATTCTCCTTCTTTCCATATAAATATCATCCCTGATATCATCCCTGAATATCTCCCTCAAAACTCTGCCATCAACATCCATCGGGACGGGAACGCCGAAGATATACAGTATTGTGGGTGCCACATCATATATGCTCGCACTTATCCTGTTTTTCTCTTTTATCCCATGACCATAAGCAATAAAAGTGCCGTTATCTCTGCTGTGATACCCGCTCAGCAGAGAACCTCTTATGAACTCCCTGTTATATCCCACCTTCCCGCTGACGGAGTTCACATTTTCATCTATCTCTATGACGACATCAGGCGCATGTTCAACATATTCACCGTGATAGATCTCCTCTCTTCTGTGTGCCTTTACAGATATTTCGCTCAACTCTTTTATTATGTTGCTTCTCATCGCTTCATATTCGTTCTCCTCAACAATCCCATTCGGCTCCCTCCCCTTCAGGTTTATGTAAATTGTGCCCCAGTTTCCGTAGCTGAAAGCCACAGTCTTTTCCCATTTCACCGGTGTGCTCACAGCACGCCTGAGCAGGCACTCATATAGAGGCGTCAAAAAAGAAAACCTCATAAACACACCAAGCGCAGACAGTATGCGATCCTCTCCAAAGGCACGAATAAAAGAATTGAAAGCAATAGCTGATGTTTTCCTTCTCAATTTAAGAAGATTTTTCCTTGCAAGCCACTCATTCACAAGAAACACTCTTTTATTAGGTCCAAAACCATGATCGGATGCTATTATAACTATGGTTTCATCATCTTCTTTGTGCAATTTATCCAGTATTTCCTTCAATTTTCTGTCAATATTGCGATAATGTCTCAGAAGCAGCATTTCATTTTCCCAGAATTTGTGTTGTGCGCCATCGAGCTCGGTGAAAACCACGAAGCCGAATTCCCAATCATCTTCCATGAGGTGGAACAGCACCCTGCAGTTTGACTCTGTTATCTCCATGAGCGTTTTTGACAATGTCCTGTCCTCAGCAGCCAGAAATGATATGAGATATCCGCTGCCTCTGTTGTAATTGAGTTCCTCCAATTTCCACCTCAGACTTCTCGGATAAGTCAATAGATTCTCCGATGGGCAGAGGATGCCGGCGATCATGTTGCCATTTATTGGGTATGCGGATATCACATTCGGCGCATTCAGAACAAAAACGCGCTTTCCATGAGCACTCAACACATCCCACACATCTCTCTCCTTTATAAAGCGCTCAAGATATACTTTGAACTCATAGCTTCCGAATTCCTTCTGCACGAAGCTGAATATTCCCGTTTTCCCGGGATTCTTTCCTGTTGTCAGGCAGTTCCATGCGGGAATAGTCAGCGGAGGTATGACACTTTCAAGATTTCCGTAGCTTCCCTCGCTCATAAGCCTTGCAAATGTCGGTAATTTTCCATCACATGCCCATCTCCCTATCAGATCAATGCATGCCCCATCCAATCCTATAAGCATGACCTTCATCGTGACCTCCTTACCTGGGCATCCAGTTGGGTTCCTGCTTCGTCAAAAGAACTTGCCCCATTATCACCTCACGGTGACTCGGAGTATGAGACAACAGGCTCCCCGCTTTAGTATTCTGCGAGCAGATATATAATGCATGTTTAGGTGATAAATCTTCTGATTTACCTTGTATAAACGCTTCAGCTAAATCTCGCTCATAGAACATCGGATTCTCCTCTTCCTTAGAGTCTGAATTTATGCCTTTATATTGTGATCTCAATATCATTCTTCGGAGTCTCTGTTTCTTCTACCCAAATGAGAGCAAACCGTATTTTATTATCACCTGCTTTATCCTTCCTTTAACAGGACGGTGAATCCTTATGGTAATCTCTCCGATCTTTGAGATGTATAATCCATCCAATCTGCTTCCTTTCTCAATTATCTTGAAGCCTGACCGGTTCATAAAACCCTCGAACCTCTCACATTTATATGCAGCTTTCCTACCTTCTTCTTCCCTTTTTTCTTCAGTTCCGCTAAAGCCTTCAGGTTGTTATAAAGCATGAAAACAACGCAAAGTCTTGGCGTTCACTTCCTTTAGTTCAGGCCGCTCCTCCTTTAGCTTCGGAAGTATAGATTGCATCTCACGGACGGGGTCTTCTCACCTCTGTTTATAATTGAAAGCAGCTATAAAGCCATCTACATTGCTCCAGTATGAACAGCAACTTCTCTTTTTGCTCCTCCGAGGGATACAGCCTGAACTTATGAATCACGATGCTCATTTCACATTCTGCCTCTCTATATTCCAAATTGCCTATGACATCCCCCTGCCGCAGTAGCCAAAGATGCCCATAATCTCCCCTTCAGCTCAGGTCTCTAGGAACTTTGCCATTGTCCCTTTGAATATCTTCACAAGCTGTGAGGGCGCCCATTTCGGATGTGCTGTTATAGTGTTCCTGCTTCGCCTTCATAAGTCACCATATATCTCCATATATAAATCCCCTGCTCCACAAAAGGCAGGAATCAGCAGCATCTTAAATCGCACATTAATGTTTTTCATCTTTCCATCGCAGGAAGTTGCAGTAAGGGCATCCAAATTTCCAGTTTCTTTTTCTTCCGCTTTTTATCTCAAGTTTGAAGAATGTGGGATGTTCCTCACATTTTTCATCCGTTACGATTATCCTGCCATGTGCTGGCAGAGGGAGCGAGAAAATGCATTCGGGATATCTCTCGCAGCTGAGGAACCGCTTTCCCCTTCTTGAATGTCTTATGTATAAGGATGCGCCGCACTCAGGGCATGCACCGACACACTCATCTTTCATCGCGCCTTCTCTGAGAGCCTCACCGATTTCATCGCGGTTCTTTTTCATCTGTTCAAACACGCGCTTGAGCATCTCTCTTGATGCATTTATGACATCATCCTTACTCCGCACACCCTGTGCAATTTTCTCCATCTCCTCCTCAAGCTGCCTCGTCATGTCCGGTTTCGTGATGACCTCCGCATATTTTCGCAGGAGGTCAATGAGTGATAGCGCCTTCTCGGTGGGTTTCGCTGGGTCACCGCTCAGATATTTTCGCTCATACAGTTTTGAGACGATCTCATGGCGTGTGCTCTTCGTGCCTATGCCGAGCTTTTCCATCTCCTTTATGAGAGAAGCCTGTGAAATCCTTTTTGGAGGTTCTGTCTCCTTTTCAACGATCTCCACTTTCTCTATTTTCAGATGCTCACCCCTGCTCAATTGTGGAAGATGCTCCTCTTTCTTCCTTGCATATGGGTAGACAGCGAGAAAACCTTCCTCCTTGAGCTCCTTCCCTCTCGCCTCAAGCGTCTCACCGCCTGCTGAAATCTTCACAACTGTGTCTTTCCACACAGCATCTTCAGAGAGCGTTGAAAGAAATCTCCTCGCAACAAGCTCATATATACGCCATTCATCCCTGCTCAATCCATCCTTCGCATCCTTCGCATCATTTGCAGCTTCTGTCGTGGTGGCACTGGATCCTGTCGTGGTGGCATTTGTCGTGATGGCAGCACCCATCTCGTTTTCGTCGGGCACAGATACCGGATGAATGGGCGGATGATCGGTGGTCTTCTTCTTTCCAGCTGTCGGCTTCAACTGCTTTTTGCTGAGTATCTTCAGCGCATGCTTTCTGAGAGCATCAATGCGTGTGAGCATTTTCACCTTCTCCCGCAGGTCTATTGTCGGTGGATATGTGGTGTTGTCCGTGCGGTGATATGAGATGAGTCCACGCAGATAAAGGCTTTCAGCGATGTTCATCGCTTTCTTGGGCGAGAATCCCATGTATCCCGCAGCTCTTATGAATGAAGTTGTGTCAAAGGGCGTCGGAGGCTTCACCCTTCGCTCTTTTTCACGAATTTCAGAAACCTCAGCCAGTGCTGCGTTTTTTATCTTTGAGAAAGAACGCTCCGCTTTGTCACGCTCCCAGAACTTCACGGGTATCTTCGCATTCAGCACATCGCCTTTTTCTGTTATCAATCTGGCATGGATCTCCCAGTATTTTTTCGGAACGAATTCAGAGATCTCGCGCTCCCTGTCAACGAGCAGTGCAAGCGCGGGCGATTGAACCCTTCCAACTGAGAAAAAGTCCGAGCCAAGCCTCTTCGCAGCGAGTGATACGAACCTCGACAGCGATGCCCCCCATATCAGATCAATGACCTCACGCGCCTCAGCAGATGCGGCGAGGTTTTTGTCGATCGCAGTGCGATGTGCGAAGCTCTCCTTTATGTCTCTCTCCGTTATTGCGCTGAACCTCATTCTGTCCACAGCGACAGATGGGTTGACCCTCCTCACAATGCCTAACGCCTCAACGCCTATCAGCTCGCCCTCCCTGTCATAATCAGTGGCTATTGTCACAATGCTCGCCCGTTTTGCGATATGCTCAAGCGCCTTCACAACATTTTTCCTCAGCGGAACCGCAACTAAATCAGCATTAATCAGCTCGTAGGGGTCTATCCTGCTCCAATTACGATATTCCTTCGGAAAATCAAACTGAAATATGTGCCCCTTGAGCCCTATTACAACGGTATCCCCGAATTCATACACATTTATGTCGTATATCTTCCTCGCTCTCGCATTCCCTCCCGATAAAATCGCTGCAATCCTCCTTGCTGCAGTGTCCTTTTCCGTTATTATGCAGTGCATTCCTCTCTCTTCACTGTTAGTATAGGACGCCTTATAATTCCTGCGCTGTCATTACTGCCAAGTGCAATTGTCAGTGCAATTGCCAGCAAATGCCGCAACACGCAGTCTCGGCGTTGCAGTGCAACTGGCGTTGCAAACATATGCCTCATATACACACCACATATAAATGTCACGAAGCGCAATACGAAGCGCAATCTATTTATACTGTTGCAGCTCACTGAACATTGATGTTGGCGGAGGGGCCGTAGCCTAGCCAGGAAGGGCGGCGGGCTCCAGACTCGCCGGTCGTGCGTTCAAATCGCACCGGCCCCATGTCGGAGCAGTTTCCAAGCATTTGCATACACATTGAATCTTCTCTCTCTTGCGAATCCGACGAGTGTTATGCCCGATATCTCAGCAATTTTTATCGCAGCGCTCGTTGGAGCTGAGACGCTCACGACAGCTGGAAACCCTGCATTTGCTGCTTTTCGCATTGTCGAATATGTCTGACGGCATGAAGTCACGAGTACGCTTTCATATGTGGAAATGCCTTTTTCAATGCAGAGACCCACAGCCTTGTCAATCGCACAGTGCCTGCTCACATCCTCCACGATCACATGTTTATCGCCGCAGCACTCAAAAACACCGACAACATGCGTGCATCCCGTTTTTTTGAATGTTGTGCCGCATTCATCCAACATGCGGACGAGCGTGGGAATCTCACATATCACCCGCTCACATGTCACTCGCTTCCTGCGCACGCTGTGCTTCGCATCATCAGTGACGGCGACATCGCTCACAGTCTCCGACAGTTCAACAATGACCTCGTATCTCTCACATGCGTTACGGATATCCGCCTCTGCTGCGAGGATGCGCACATTTTCAACAGATGAACGAAAACCCTCACATATCGGGAATCCCACGGCAAGTTCTCTCAAAAAAACAGGAAGACAGTGAACAGAAACCCTCTCAATCTGATCTCCCCTCAAAAATCTCAGACACACTTCAACCTCTTTCGCCACACAATCCGTTCGCTCAGTTACTCTATCATTGACATGCCATATGCGTGTCCGTACATCAGACCTCATCACCTCAATATCCTCCAATGACACGCTCAGCAATTCTGCTCACAACCTCAGGCGGTATCACAATCTCACGCCCTGATAGATTCATCGCAACCCATGTGTTGAGGGCTGTGCATATCATCAATACAGCCTGCTCATCTTCCGTCACATCTGTCATCGCCTCCACAACCTCCCTTTTGTTCCTTATATCAACGTCATACGCAGATTCAATCACCTTCAACATCGCCATCGCGCTTTCTTCTGCTGATGATGTCGCGTGCATGCTGCCGTATTGGAAGCTGATTTTATTTAAATTGTCGCAGCCGATTTTCGCCATGCGAAAGGAGCAGCTCCGAGCGGTATACGATACGATCAGAAATACTCAATCTTCTCAAGTTTTTCAAGTGCCTTCTTGCTGCCGATGAACACGACTATATCTCCTTCCCTTATCACCTCATCAGGGTGTATGTTTGAGATGATTCTGTTGCCTCGTATGATTGCGATTATCACCGCTCCCGTCCTCTCTTTCAGATGCAGATCACTTATTTTCTTACCTGCGATCTTCATTCCCTTCTTCACTGTGAAGCTCTCAAGCGAAGTCTCCCCCACGCCTGCTGTGACAAAATCAACGAAGTCTATTATAGCCGGTTTGAGCAGGCTTTTTGCCAGTCTCCTGCCGCCTATCGCCTCCACCATCACAACCCTGTCCGCACCGATGTTGCGAAGGCGTTTCGCAGCTTTGTCAGAGGATGCCCTCGTCGCGATCTCTATGTTGGGGTTAAGTGACTTCGCAGAAATGCAGAGCAGAAGGTTGTCGCAGTCAGAAGGCAGTGTTGACACGAGACCTGATGCGCGCTCAACGCCCGCTTCAATAAGAACCTCCTCGTTGGTGGCATCTCCTTCAATGACAGGTATGCCCTTCCTCCGCAGCTCAGCCGCAATTTGAGGGTCCCGCTCTATCACAACAAAATCAACACCCTCACGCATGAACTCCTCTATCACAATATTTCCCGTCCTGCCAGCACCACATATGATTTTATGTCCCTTCATCTTTGAGACGCTCACCCTCCCACGCACGATCCCAAAAGCCTCCTTTATACGCCCCTCAAATACAGTCTCAACAATCGCACTCATCGCATATAAACCGACTCCAACACCCCCTATCATCAGAACAGTTGCGAAAACCCTTCCCGAGGGTGTCCTCGGAGTTATATCTCCATATCCCACCGTTGTTATCGTTGTTACAGTCACATACAGAGATTCCATAACGGATAGTCCCTCAAAATATCGGAATCCCACAATACCCACAGCGATCAGCACAACAAGCGATAAAAACGCTATCAATACATGCTTAAGCGGTTCCATATGCCAATCACTCCTCCATGACACATATCCCCAGTGGAGTCACCTCCGCTGCCCATCCTATTATGATGTCCTATTATGACATCGCTGTTACGATCACACGCCTCCGTCACATGAAAAAATCGCTGCTCACTTCAGAAGCTTAAAATATGTGGCCTCCTCCAATGTGGCATCAGCGATGGGAGCGGCTATGGGAGGTTCCTCAGCTGCCCCATGACCTGACACCATTGGATGTCCCATCTCCACTCAACAGAAGAGTGAGCTCACACCGTCCACACCGTCTTTCTACGATTTAGCTGGCCGTCCACAAATACGCACTTACCATCTCTCTCAGCCTTGCAGGTTGCGAAGGAACTCAAGTGCGTTAAGATTTTTCTTCAATCTATCAGATATTGATCATAATTATCTATTTGGATACAGCCTGACATGATAGGCCATCATCCCACTGTCAGATACCTCGCCACACAGAGCCTTTTCCCAGCAAGCATTAGCTGCAAATTAAAAAACATTTAAAAATGAAAAAGAAAAAAGGGAAGTGCAGTCAGATGCCTGACACCAGATCCAGCAGTGCGTTTTTCGGATTTTCCGCTTTCACGACGCCTGAAGCGAGCAGAACTCCATCAGCGCCGAGTTCAACAGCAGCACGCACATCTTCTCCGCTTGTGATTCCTGCGCCACAGAGCACCACACAGTCTTCATGCACTTCTTTAACCGCCTTCACAGTGTCTGACACGATCGCAGGGTCAACTTTTGAGACCGCTCTTCCAGTTCCTATGAGCTCAGGAGGCTCAACAGCAACGGAGTAAGGCCTGAGCGCAGAAACCGCACGACTCACTCGCACATTGTTCGTGCATACGATTGTCAGCATACCGATTTCAGCAGCTCTGCTCACAATAAACTCTATGTCCGCAAGCTTCATGCGATGTTCGGAGTGATTCACAAGAGTCCCCACAGCGCCAGACGCCTTCACAGCCTCAAGTGTCACGAATCCCGTGTGACTTCCTGGAAATACCGCATCAACATGCTGCGCGAAACATGGAATGCTCACAGCGGATGCCACCTGCGCGAGAAACACCTGCTGCGGACATATCGCGATGCTCACTCCCTTTTCTGATGCGACCTCTTCACATATCCTTGCAAGCGCCATTCCCCGCTCTCCAATGGATTCCTCATACGCTTTCACATTGATCACAATAACAGGCGTCTCAATCCTCTCCATATCCTCAACATCTCCCGTCACACATATTCATTTCACTCACATCACACACATATCATCCTCAATTTCAATTGCTCAAGCCTGCAACTCTCGTGTCATAAAATACGTTTCACTTCTCTTATGTTTTTCACCCAATATGTTGGTCTGCAGCGCCTCAATTTTTCAGGATTTCCTGAGACGAGTATGGCGTCAATACCTGCGTTGTTTGCAGCGAGAACGCCGAGCGGGCTGTCATCAATGAGAATTGCTTCTTCTCTTCTCACATTTAACTCTTTAAGGACGAGATCAATCAGGAAAGGATTTGGCTTTCGCAGAGATAACCCTCGCAAATCACTGCTGCGACCGTGCCAAACGGAGAAATACTTGCTCAATCTGAAATATTCAACTGCAAAATCAACACATTCCTGCTGCGCATCGCTCACCACTGCAAGCAGAAATTTGCCGCTCAGATATCTTATCACATCTGCCGCACCATCGCAGAGCATGATGTTCCCGCTCATCATCGCCAGTTTCTTAGCTGCTATCACATCACGCTCCCTGTTGAGCCAGAAATCATGCACATCAATGTTGAAACGCTTGCAAAATTTCTTCACGCCCTCCTCGTTCTCCGCGTGCAGCGGTGCGAGGAAGAGTCTGTCAATTTCACTGCGTGATAAATGAATTGCATAACGGCTGAGCGTCTTCTCAAATGCTCTGTATGCCCATTCATAAGCCACTTCAGAACGACCGCGTGAGTTCAAAATAGTGTCGTCCATGTCAAATATGACGAGCCTGTATCTTTCTGCTTTCATATCCTCTTCAACGCCTGCAACATCCCTCCTCATATTTGCTGTTGACATATTTGCATGATAATGAATAAAAGATAAGATAAAATAAAACAAAACGGGGGGAGGATAGGGAAGAGGAGAGAAGAATTTATATTTTCGCACCTATGCTTGTACTGGTGTTGTATCTGTGGTGGTCGTGACCAAAGAAGTGCATCTTCGCACGGAGGGGGAGGTGCAGATAATAGACATAACCGATATTGTGAATCGTGCGCTTGATGAAAGCGAGATAGAGAACGGCATCGTCACAGTATTTGTTCCGGGCTCAACAGCTGCAGTCACAACCATAGAATATGAGCCGGGTCTGTTAAAGGACCTGCCAGCTGCGCTTGAGAGACTTTTTCCGAAAGACATTCAATACGAGCATGAGAAACGATGGCATGACGGCAACGGGCACTCACATGTCCGCGCAGCATTTTTGGGTCCTTCTCTGACGATCCCTTTCAGAAATAAGCGCATGATGCTCGGCACATGGCAGCAGCTCGTGTTCGTGGAACTCGACAACAAACCGCGCTCAAGAAGAATCATATTGCAGATAATAGGTTGAGCTCAGTTTCAGTTAGCTCAAACCAGTTAGCTCAGTTGAACTCTCGAGCCCATTAAACATTAAACACCGCTCCCTAAAACTCCCCAAAACACTCCTAAAGAGGAGTTATCTCCGTGCATATTGTTCTTCTGCCCAGCAGCACGTCAGCCACCCTTTCAGGATGTTTTCCGCTCACGATTATACATCTCATGTTGTTCTCCTTCAGAAACCCCGGCAGCGCCTCATCAACACATCCGAACAATCTGCGTCTGATGATTTCATCTGCGCTTATCCTCCTCATGACAACGCGCTGTCTGTCGTAAATGCCATCAACATCAGTAAGCTTCACAAGCCTTTTAGCACCGAGTCTCATAGCGACGAACGCTGCGATTGTGTCTGAGGTGACATTCCACGAATGTTCAAGCCTGTCATCCTCCCTCAGCAGCTGAAAAGGAAGAAAAACAGATATTCCTTTCTTCGCAGCGTGAATTTCATCAACTCGCTCAACGAATACCTTTCTCTCCGTCGAATCTTTGCTGTCATCTGTGCTTTTATGCCGTCGGCTTGAATCTGTGCTTGCTGAGTCTGTGAATGAGTCTGTGAAGAAAAACGCATATTGATGCATTGCAAGGACAGCCATCCAGTGCGCTGCGTCATCGGACACATCGTTTTCAAATGCTATTTTCCTCACAAACGATGCGAAAGGGCCGCCCCCTGGAACAACAACAATGTTTAACGCGTTCTCATAAGAGAAGCGCTTCAGAAATTGAATGATCTCCCTGCTGTATCTGAAAAGGCTGCCCCCTATCTTCAGAACCTCCAGCCTGATTGATGCTTTCTGCATGATCTTCACATGGATGCGATTATTGTTGAGAGCAGAGATGCGATAAACACTGCGCTGAATCCGCAATCTCCCACCGCGCCTCCTATATTTATGAATGCACTTCCATGTTTTTCCTTTGGAAAGGAAACGAGCGTTATCAGAATACCCGTGCAGATACCGAGTATGGCAGGCACGAAGACCAGGGATGCGAGGCATGTGCAGTTGCATTCAGAAGGTGCGAGTATAATCGCGAGCGGAATTGCCAATATGCCCACATAACTCGGAACAACAATTCCTATGCCCGTCCTGAACTCTGAGAGCGAGTATGCGATTATTGTCATCAGAAAATATGAGAGTGAGCACTCAAAATAGGGAACTCCCTCGGAAAAAAGCAGGAAAATCGCAAACACAACAGGAATCAGAAATCCGCCTGCATTGAGCGTAACTGTCGTGTTGTATGCGCGCGCCGACCCCTCTCGCACCTCCTCCAAAACTCGCACTTTGTATATCTCGCTGAGAACTCCCAACGCCTCATCGCTCAATCCCGGCTTCCTCGTCTTCATTTCAAACAGCGGTATTTCAAATATGCTGCCCAGGAGCATTGCAGCGCTTACCACTAAAAACATGCGGGCACCTGAATCCTCCCAGCAGCAAAAAAAACATGCAATGAGCACCACCGCATAAAACATAAATGTTCTCAGTTCCTGCCTGTTCACAACACCCCTTCTCATCTCTCTCATCCTGGCGCAGGAGACTCCCTCTTTGCGCTTCGTCTGGCACACATCACACCGTCAGGTCACCGCTATGAAACGCTATGAGCACGGGCTCCGCTGGCTCAGCCCTGCCCCTCAGAATGTAGCTGAGCAGCCTGCCACACCCACGCCCGATATCCCTTCAGATGTTTAAAATTTAATGGTTTTCTCCCTGTTCCATCCATTCACTGCTCAAAAGGTCGGTGACCGCTAAACTTCTCAGCGACATTTCACAAGATCATCATTTATCCCCGCCATTGAGATGAAATGTGTGCTTAGAGGTTAAAGCGGGAATTAGAGGATGAGGTGAGGATCTGGAGAAGAGGCGAGAGCACAAATATTTTGAAAAATGCGCGTGGACGGTCATCAGACAGGTATCACAATGCTCACAGCACTGCTCCCGCATAGCCGCTTATCGCTTCCTTGATTTGCTTTTGGCTTTTTATGTGAATCCATCCACCATGTGGATCTTTGCACCATGTGCACCATGTGGATCTTCATGCACCATGTGAGTCCCCATTCCCATTCACCATATCACCATATTCTCTCCCGCTCGCATGCCACTTATTGACATAGCTGAACTGCGCGCATGCAAAAGAGGTGTTTAAATAATGAGAAGCAACTCATGAATGGAAGGAGGCAGAAGGAGGGAGGGGGATAGAGGTGAAGGTGAATGCGGATATGTTG
>Ga0209410_1000342_pt1 | contig 21262 bp, 25 predicted proteins | sample Mar14436cmmetaG_FD_184135 | JGI IMG/M metagenome (GOLD analysis project Ga0209410, IMG submission 184135) | Marine hydrothermal vent microbial communities from Guaymas Basin, Gulf of California to study Microbial Dark Matter (Phase II) - Marker... ... | reverse complement strand
TTTCGAGACAACTTCATTAATCCTCTCCTTAGATATCAAGATCATCCCCGCATTGACTCTCGGATCGAAATATAAATTCTTCCCAACGTCCAAAAAGGGTGTTCTAGAAGAGTTTATAAGATATTGGTAACTCCTTCAGAAAAGGGAAAGCCAATGTGGATGAGCTTAGGGGTAACAGTGGGCCTCATCTCAAAAGACGGAGTTATACTGGCTTCTGACAGAAAAGGAACATATGGAGGGAGGATAACTATATCCAAAACTATGAGGAAAATATACAAGATAGATGAACACATAGCTTTGGCCACTACTGGATTGAGCGGAGATCTAAAGCCGATAGTGTCGCTAATGAGGGCACATACTTCCCTTTATAATTACAGGAGTGATTCTCCCATTCCCGTGAGGTCAGCAGCTAGAGTCTTGGGCAACATATTGCATGGGTCTAGACTTTACCCCTATCTGGCCATTCTGATAATAGGAGGAATAGACAAGGAGGAAGGACCGAAGCTCTTCTCTATAGATGCAGTTGGAGGAATTTCAGAGGAGGAACACTTCGTAGCACACGGTTCTGGAGCTTCTTTTTCCTTGGGAGTACTGGAATCTTCTTACAGGGAGGAGATGGACCTGAAGGAAGCTAGGGATCTGTGTATAAAGGCAGTTAAGTCAGCTATAGAGAGAGACGTAGCCTCCGGCAACGGAATAGAACTAGCCGAAATAACTACTTCCGGATTCAGGAGGGAAGAGGTGGACCTTGAGTAGCGTTTTAGTACCATTTGATCCCTGGAAATCACCACTTTGTACTTGTCCGGAGAAACTCAGCTTCAATCCATATACCGGATGTTCCCATTCTTGTTTGTACTGCTACATTTCCTCTTATATTCGTAATCCCTTCAGAGCTAGACCTAAGAGAGAAGTACTTAGGAGGTTAGCCAGAGATCTCCGCAAATATTCTAATGAGGGGAGTAAACGCTACAACTATATATCCATGTCCAATAGTTCGGATCCATACACTCCTCCTGAAGAGAAGATGAGAATTACTAGAGATTGTCTAAGCTTAATAAGAGAGTACGATTATCCGGTACTGATAATAACCAAGTCTGACCTAGTTAAAAGAGATTTCGACGTAATTTCAGAGATGAAAGCATCACTCAGCGTAACTGTGACCACTCTTTCTGAGAACAAGAGCTCTATCCTAGAACCTTTAGCACCATCGCCTAAGAGGAGACTAGAAGCAATAAAGGAATTTTCTGGTGTATTAAAGACCTCAGTTAGAATAGACCCAATAATACCCGGAATCAATGATTCTGAAAATGAAATAAGATCGTTAATAGAGGAAATATCCAAGAGCGGAGCAGATCAGGTAATAACCTCTACGTATAAACCGAGACCAAGCGATTGGAAGAGACTCAATTCAGTTTTCAGGATAAAGGCAGACTTTTCAAGAAAAGTAGGTAACTCCAGGTACCTACCGAAGGAATACAGATTCAACTTGATCTCATTGGTCAGAGAGATTTCCCTCGAATATGGATTGGAGTTCTCCAGCTGTAGAGAGGGATTTCCAAATTTAAATACAGACATTTGTGACGGATTCGATGCCAATCTCATCGGGAGTAGGTGATGAAGGTATGAACTTAGAGGAGTACTTGGAAGAGATATGGCGCTTGTGCTATAAATTCATGGAGCAATTCCCGGGACACGACATGGATCACGTTAGGAGGGTCTACGAGAATTGTCTCCTCATACTAGAGAGAGAAACGGGAGATCCATGGGTCGTCTTACCAGCTGCTATACTCCACGACATAGCCAGGGGGAAAGAAAATCACGCAATTGAAAGTGGAAAAATGGCAGAAAAACTGCTAAAGGAAATAAAATATCCCGAGGATAAAATACCAAGGATAGTGAGGGCAATAGAGTCCCATAGCTTCTCTGGCAACAGAAGACCATTGGACAGGGAGTCGAAGATACTCTGGGATGCAGACAATTTAGATGCCATTGGAGCGGTAGGGATAGCTAGAGCGTTCCTCTACAGCGGAGCTAACGGAAGGGGGATAAGGGAGACAATAGAACACTTCAAGGAGAAACTCCTTAGACTGAAGGACATGATGTACACTGAGACAGGTAAGGAAATTGCAAAGAGAAGACATGAATTCATGCTCAATTTCTTGAGAGAGCTAGAATCTGAACTTTGATCACTCGTACTTGTAGTAGAATCTATTAAGTCTTTTCTGATAGCAGCTGAGACACATTCTCCTGTTCAAGTAAGTCCTCATGCAATTAGGACAAACAGGTAATCCGCAAACCGAACAATCCTCTACTTTCTCCTTCGGTATTACCTTTCCGCAAACGGAACATCTAGTTATCTTACTCATAGTCTCGAAGACGTATCTGAATGCCCTTTCAGGGCTCTTTTTTAAGTCATCTAGTAGCTCTCTTGCTCTATCTATTGATATGCCCAATTCACTTGATACCGTTTCTGCAGAGATGGACTTCGATGCTCTTAGCAAATCATCTGGTGTCTTTATGTTTGGATTCCTCTCATATATCAACTCAACTAATTTCGATATGGATCTGTCTTCGGATTCAACCTTTAATTCACCGTCAAAGTAAACGTAAAACGAGACGTCTCTGAAAGAGTACAGTTTCACAGGTCTATCTCCCGAAGAGTTCCATCTGCTCTCTAGAAGCCCAATTCTCTCTAACTCCTTCAGTTTCCTAACGATTATGCTCTCTGACTTGTCCATAACTCTGGCTATCTCAGCGGGGTACATTTCCCCGTTCTGCCGTATTATCCCGAGAATCTTCATATTAGTGGGATTCGTTATTGTTCTCAGGAGCTTTACTGCATCAACGCCCTTCAAAGTCCCACCTAAGAGAATTTAACCTCAAAAGTTAAATACTTTACCTCTATAGATAAACCTAGTGATTTTATAAGATAAAAAAGGAAAAAATAGTGAGAAAAATGGGAGGACTTTACCTAGTCGGAATCGGCTTAGGGGAAAAGGGGATATCAGTAAAGGGGCTTGAAATCGCTAGGAAGTCAGATATGGTACTACTAGATAGCTATACAAATGTGATAGATGAGAACAAAGTGAAAACGCTATCTGGACTAATAGGAAAAGAGGTGAGATTGGCTGATAGAACATCGCTTGAGGAGAACATAGATCCTCTCATAGAGGAGTCCAAGAAAAAGAGAATATGTATTCTAGTCCCTGGGGATCCTCTGCTGGGAACGACGCATATTTCCATAGTAGTCAGGGCTAGAGAGTTAGGTGTTAAATGCGAAGTCATACCAGGAGCTTCTATATTCTCCTCCATTGGTCTAACAGGACTATCTCCATATAAATTCGGTAGGACAGTTACTATTCCTCATTTAGAGAAATCATTCAAACCGAGGTCATTCTACTACCAAATCAAGCTGAACAAGGACGTTGGCTTACACACCCTAGTGCTTTTAGACACAGAGAGGGGAGGTATGAGTCCGAGTGTTGCAGTAACTATTTTAGACGAAATAGAAAATGAGGAGAGACTTGGGGTAGTGTCAAATAGTGACCTAATCTTCGTTCTATCTAGAATTGGAGAGGAGAACCAGCACATATGTCTCGATAGATTGGAATCAGTTATATCCAAGGAATTCGGCCCACCCCCACATTCATTGGTCTTACCAGGGAAAATAGACGAAGTGGAAAGAGAAATGATCAAAGCGCTATTTGGGGTTGAGGTCTAACTAAATGTGGTCCTAAACATAATTGAGGAATGGCAAATGTGACTTACGTAGTTTTAATCTCACTAGTACACTAGTGAGGACAGTTGGTCATCCACTTAGATCAGTAAGCAAATTTGTCTATCTCTCCAAGAAAATAATTCTAGTGACGTTATGTCCCCTGAAGGCAATCCCTACTCCTTCTACTACCTCGAACCTCTCTTCCCCATCTATTTCTCTCTTCTCTTTAACTCTCTCCAAGTATATGTTCCCGTGCTTCTCTTCGTAAGAGGAAAGGAAGCCACGATAGACTTTCCCGTCGAAAGTGTGAACTTCTACCAATTTCCCCAAGTTTCTCTCAAATTCGTCCCAGTATTTCCTTTTGGCCGGCATCACCTCACCTCTATACAACTGTGGAGTTTCTGACACACCTCTTTCACTGACGGACTGCAAATTATCCTTCCACAACTGCTACATCGCAGCAAGTGTTCAGAGCACAGCATGGAGCCACAGTAAGTACACACAGCGACGCTTTCTCTTCCACAGTACACGCACTTCATGCTCTCTCTATAGACTGTTGAGGCTTTAGACTTTTTCGGTAACCACGTGTTGTCTAGTCACTAGAAACACTACACACAAGTTTCAAACTTCGTTGGAGAAAGCCATCATCATGGATCTAGAGCACATGGGACAGAATTTCGCATCTTTTTCGTCAGTGTCTCTCACTGTGTTGGAGAAGTACATGACGCATTTTGGATCCGAACAATGCTTCAGTCCTAGCAAATGGCCTATTTCGTGTAACACTTCTTTTTTAAGCCTCTCAACCAGTATTTCTCCACTGCCTAACCTGTGTATTGAGACTAGACCAGCACCCAACTTTGGACTAGCTAATCCGAATACGAAGTTGAATCCCCTGACGAACAAATCCCCCTCCATAATCCCTAGAATTAGTTCTCTCTTTTTTCTGAACTTGCTCAGTTCAATTAATACTAACTCTGCATTGTATTGTCCTCTGCTGGGATCATAGCTTCTCTCCTTTATTTTGCTAGCGTCTCTAATTTCATGCACTTCTATGTTCATCGATGGAATTTCTGAGTGCAGAAAGCTAACTATTTCCTCTGGAACCTTACACTCCAGACCTACTATCTCCAACTTCAAGCCCATCCCCTTATTTTCAGATATTCATACGCTTTCCCAGATTCAAAACAGTATTTTACTTCTTGGAACTCTCTTCTGAATTCTCTAACGTCTTCTGCCACTCTCTTCTCCCCCTCTTTGTCTATTATGACTCTCTTCATGAATTCCGCTATTTCTTCCATCTCAGACTTCCCCATTCCAAGTCTAGTTACCTCAGAAGTACCGAGTCTTAGACCCCCGGGGTTCCTGAAATTTCTTCCCTCAGCGAGATCCCAAGGTAGGAGATTCCTATTTACTATGATGTTAGCCCTCTCCAATTTCTTCTCTAAATCTCCCCCTAGTCCGTACTTAGTCACGTCTACCACTACTTGGTGGCTTTCTGTAAATCCTTTGTGTTCACAGAGCACATCGAATCCTCTTTCATACAACGCTTGGGCTAGAGATTTAGCATTCTCAATTATTTTCTTGGAGTACTCCTTTCCATATTCCATCATCTCAGCTAGAGCGATGGCTAATCCAGCCACATTGTGCAAATGGTGATTGCTCACTAAGCCAGGAAAAGTCGCTTTATCAATTCGTTCTCTTAAATCATCGTAGCAGAGGACCATTCCGTGCTGAGGTCCTGGGAAAGTCTTGTGAGTACTGCTTGAAATAACCTGAGCTCCCTCTCTCAATGGATCTTGGAACTTCCCTCCTGCGATTAAACCTAAAACGTGGGAGGCATCGTAAGCAACGAAAGCATCAACTTCTTTCGCTACTTCACTTAACTCCTTCACGGGATGTGGGAACAGAAATACGCTAGCACCAAACAGTACTAGCTTTGGCTCTTCATTCCTTATTATTTCCGATGACTTATCTACATCGATGTTCATCTCTTCATTGTCGAACTCGAAGTATAGTAGCCTTAGACCGTGCACTTTTCCTGCAGCTCCGATTTTTCCCATGCTTATGTGCCCACCACTGGGTATTTTCAAGGCAACCATTTTGTCTCCTGGCTCAGTGAGAGCGGAGTAGACTACCAAGTTTGCCACCACGCCAGATACAGGCTGTACGTTGGCGTGTTCTGCCCCGAAGAGCTCCTTAGCCAACTCCATTGCTATTTCCTCTACGGGATCTATGTATTTGCACCCAGCGTATACTCTATCCCCAGGCATCCCCTCAGCGTACCTATGGGAGAAGTCCGAGATCATGGCCTCCTTTACAGCCTGGCTAACTATGTTTTCGCTAGCTATTAAGTTGATTGTTTCTTTCATCCATTTGTGATGTTCCGAAATTAACCTAAAAACCTCTTGATATTTCTCCAATGCGTCCATATGAGATGCCCCCGAGTGAAACTCTAGGAAAGATTTAAGTCTTCTCTTCTAACTGCTTGTAGGGAAGCCATTGATCGAAGAGAGAAAAACTCCTCTGTATGAGGAACATCTCAAATTAGGGGCTAGAATGGGTAATTTCGCCGGATGGAAAATGCCACTTTGGTATAAGGGAGCTATGAAAGAACATCTAGCAGTGAGAGAAGATCGTGGCATGTTTGACGTCTCCCACATGGGAGAGATATCTGTGAGTGGAGATAAGTCTGAGGACTTCATTCAAATCCTAGTGACTTCGGACATCTCAAAATTGGAGGAGGGCTCATCTCTGTACACAGTCATATGCAACGAAATGGGAGGAATAAAAGACGACGTGATAATTTTTAGAACTGGGGAGAACGAATTCTTATTAGTCGTTAACGCCATTAATCGGGAGAAGATATATCTTTGGATCAAAAACCTCTCTAAGTTATGGGGAAACCTAAAAATAAAAGATATTACAGAAAGAATTGGACTAATAGCACTTCAAGGACCAAATTCTATCGAATTACTAGACGAAGCAGGTCTTTCCCTCTCCATAAGGAGATTCCAGTTTCAAGAGGACGAACTCTTCGGTGAGAAAGTCACTATCTCGAGGACAGGATATACTGGAGAAGATGGAGTTGAGATATTCTCAGATCCAGAGGGAATCCGAGTGATATGGAGGAAACTCATTGACATGGGAGTGGAACCTTGCGGACTAGCCTCTAGAGATAGTCTCAGAATAGAAGCCGGATTCGTCCTCTATGGAAATGAGATATCTGAGGAAATATCTCCAATAGAGTCAAAACTATCATTTGTCGTTTCTAAAGAGAAGGAATTCATAGGGAGAGAGAAAATAATTGAGAAAATGGAGATGGGAGTTGATAAGACTAGGATAGGCTTTGCATTATTGGAGAAAGGGATACCAAGGAGAGGACAGGAAATACTTAGTCTAGAGGGAGATAAAATAGGAGAAGTAACTAGTGGAACATATTCTCCGACATCGGGAGCGATTGGGATGGGGTATATACCCCCAGACTACAAGGGAAAAATCTATTTGAAGATCAGAAACAGAGAAGTAGAGGCAGAACTCAGAAACTGGCCCTTTTTCGATAGAGAAAAATATGGGATTGGGAGGGTGAGAAAATGACGTATGAAGTAAGAGACAATCTCCTTTATACCAAAGAGCATGAATGGGCTGAAATAATTGATGGAGAAGCCAAAATAGGAATAACAGATTATGCACAGAAGAGTTTGGGAGATATAACATATCTCGAGATTAGCGTTGAGGTAGGAGACGAAGTCGAGAGAGGCCAAGTCTTGGGAGTAGTGGAATCCGTCAAGGCCACCTCAGACATATACGCACCTCTCTCAGGAAAAGTCATAGAGATAAACCAAGAGGTAATAGACTCTCCTGAGATAATAAACGAGGATCCCTATGGCAAGGGATGGATTCTGAGACTAGAAATAAAGGACGAAGAAGAGAAAAATAAGCTACTAAGTCCAAAAGAGTATTCTGACATAATAAAGGAGGATTAGGATTGCATCCTTTCCTCCCGAACTTACCTAAGAAGAAAGAGATGTTAAAATACATAGGAAAGGACATGAACGACCTATACGATAGAGTAAAGGAGTTCATTGTCGACATAGATCTTCCAGAACCTCTTTCTGAGATGGAAGTCCTGAGAAAGCTCGACGGAATTTTGGAAAAGAACAAGGAGCTTAGACTCTTCTGTGGTGGAGGAGTATACAAGAGTTACGTCCCAGCAGTTGTGGACGAGATAGTGTCTAGATCTGAGTTCTATACTTCTTACACACCCTACCAACCTGAGATTAGCCAAGGTCTACTTCAATCTCTGTTCGAATATCAGAGCATGATTGCAGAGCTCCTAGGGATGGAGGTAGCCAACTCTTCCATGTACGATTGGGGTACTTCCATAGCTGAAGCAATGCTAATGGCCTCTAGAGTAACTAGGAGGAGAAGAGTACTTCTACCCGAGAACATTTCTCCTGAGAGAAGAGCAGTAGTGGAAACCTATATCTCTGGGAAGCTGAAAATAGATGAGTATTCGTATTCGAGAGAGACTGGCCAAGCCAATATCGAAGAAATCTCGGAAAAGATTGGAGAGGATGTTGCGGCACTTTACGTTGAGAACCCAACGTTCCTAGGTCCTATAGAAGAGAGAGTCGAGGAAATTGGAGAGATAGTCCATAAAGCTGGAGCACTCTATGTAGTGGGAGTAGATCTCCTTTCGTTGGGACTGTTAAGGAGTCCGGGAGATTACGGGGCAGACATAGCTGTAGGTGAAGGACAACCTCTGGGAAACCACATGAACTTCGGAGGACCTCTACTAGGAGTTTTTGCCTGTAGAGGAGACATGAAACTCATAAGGAATATGCCTGGAAGACTAATAGGAATGACGGAAAGCAAGAGCGGGGTAAGAGGATTTGTAATGACTCTTCAAACCAGAGAGCAACACATAAGAAGGGAGAGAGCCACTTCAAATATATGCTCTAATGAAGCACTCTGTGCTTTGGCAACAGCAGTCTACTTATCTCTAATAGGACCTAAGGGCCTAAAGAGAATAGGGGAGAGAATATTATCGAATTCTATCTACCTCAGGAGGAAAATCAATAGGGAATTAGGACTGGATTCCCCAATTTTCAACTCAAAGCATTTCAGAGACTTCACAGTTAAATACCCGGTGGAAGTGAGTAAAATAAACGAACTGTTGCTCGAGAGAGGCATACAAGGGGGAATAGACCTCGAGGCAATAGGTCTGAATAGAGTATCTCTCCTGAGCGTCAGTGAAACACACAACAAAGAAGACTTGGACTTCTTCTTGAGTTCTCTTAGAGAGGTTTTGGAGGCGATATAGTGTTTAGACAGGCTAGATGGCAATACGACAAAGAAAAAATAGAGCCTTTGATATTCGAACTGAGTGAGGAAGGAAAAATAGGACATATAATCCCAGAAGTAGAAAAAGAGATAAAGGACGAGATAGGGAACCCAGAGGACGAGATACCCCCAAATCTGAGAAGGAAGGATCTACCGGAGCTTCCACAGGTCACTGAGGTGGAAGTAGTTAGACATTACACTAGGCTATCTCAAATGAACTACGGAGTAGACTTGGGCATATATCCCCTTGGCTCATGTACTATGAAGTACAATCCAAAGATATCAGAGAAGATATCTAGGGACAGAAGAGTCCAGGAAGTACACCCACTCCAGGACGAAAGAACTGTTCAAGGCTCTCTTAGAATAATGTACGAATTTGAAGAATTTTTGTGCAAGCTAACTGGAATGGATGCCTTTACACTCCAACCTTCTGCAGGGGCACATGGGGAATTCACCGGTCTCCTGATAATAAGGAAGTACTTGAAGGAAGAGAGAGGAGAGAGCAGGAAGGAAGTCATAATCCCAGACACGGCTCATGGAACAAATCCAGCTAGTGCTGCAATGGCTGGGTACAAGGTAATTGTGATACCGAGTGACGAGGAAGGCTGTGTAGACATAGAAGCATTGAAGGAAGTAGTGTCAAAGGAAACAGCGGCCCTAATGCTAACGAATCCCAATACACTCGGAGTATTTGAAAAGAACGTGAGAGAGATATCAGAAATAGTTCATGAGGTCGGAGGTCTAATGTACTACGACGGAGCAAATCTAAATGCTATAATAGGGAAAGCTAGACCCGGAGACATGGGTTTCGATGTAGTACACTTGAATCTCCACAAGACTTTCTCTACACCACATGGAGGGGGAGGACCAGGTTCAGGACCAATTGGAGTTAAGTACTTCTTAGAAGAGTACCTTCCTGTGCCTAGAATCAGGTATGATGAGAAAGAAAAGAGATACTTCCTCGATTATTCATCAAAAAAGACTATAGGAAAGGTCAGGACATTCTACGGAAACTTCTCTGTTATTCTGAAAGCCTATGTATACGTGCTACTGATGGGAAGATACCTGAAAGAGGTCGCTGAGTTATCGGTAATCAATTCCAACTACCTAATGAAAAAACTCTTGGAATCTGGGGAGTATGAAGTGAAGTTCAAAAGCGTTATGCACGAGTTCGTAGCGACGCCAAAGAATTGGAGGGCCATGGACGTAGCTAAGTCCCTTCTGGACAAGGGAGTTCACGCACCAACGGTGTATTTCCCGTTGTTAGTCAAGGAGGCCATGATGGTGGAACCAACTGAGACTGAACCGAAATACGAGCTAGATAGGTTCTATGATGCCATGACATCTGTGGAGAAGGACTCTCCAAGGAATACATCTATAGACAGATTAGACGAAGTGAAGGCAGCCAGAAATCCAATTCTGAGCTGGAGGATGTACCTTGAGAAAAGTGGGACTAGTGGTTAATCCAATAGCAGGAATAGGAGGCCCCTCCGGACTAAAAGGAAGTGACAGGTTAGAGAAAGTTATGAAAGCGATCAGTTTGGGCTATAGGAAGGTATCTCCAAAGAGAACAGAACTTTTCCTTAAGGAATTTCTTTCTATTTTAGATCCAAACCAAATGAAAGAAATCGAGTTTCTCACATATTCTGGAGAAATGGGAGAGATAGAACTCCGGAAATTCGGCATTGATCCAGTGGTTTTTGGAGAAGAGAAGGAAGTAACTACTAGGGAGGACACCATGGAGGCAGTTCGTCACTTCATCGAAAACGGAGTTGAGATAATACTATTCTGTGGAGGAGATGGAACAGCTAGGGACGTATTTCAATCCCTTTCTGGGAAAGAAACTCCAGTAATAGGCATTCCTGGAGGAGTAAAGATGTATAGTGGAGTATTCGCTAGTAACCCGAGAGACGCTGCTGAATTACTCTATTATTTCCTACTGGGAGAGACGACATTGGTAGATGAGGAGGTAATTGACGTGGATGAGGAAAATCTGGAGGAAAATCCTAATTTCAGAGTTATAGGATATTTAAAGGTGCCAAAGTACAGGAAAGAAACACTTCTTCAGGGAAAGAAGGAACCAACTCCGATGGAGGAAGATTCAATAAAAGAAGAAATAGCTGAGAGGATAATAGAGGAGATGTCTCCAGATACTGTTTACGTAATTGGACCTGGGAGTACTACCCTAAAGCTCAAGGAGAAAATTGGAGAATACACCAAATTCGGAGTAGACGTCTATCTAAATGGAAAATGTATATCAAAGGATGTAGATGAACTTAAGTTACTCTCTCTGATTGAGGAAAACAAGGACAAAGAGATAAAGCTAATATTGACCGTAGTGGGTGGACAGAACTTCCTGCTCGGAAGAGGAAATCAACAGATAAGCCCTAGGGTCTTGGATAAAATAGGAGTAGATAATATGATCGTGATAGCCACACCGTCTAAGCTCAGAAAGGGGTACGTAAAGGTAGATCAAGAATACAAGGACTTCTTTGATGGAAAGAAATACATAAGGGTGGTTTCCTCGTACTTCGAGGAAGTTCTCATTAAGATAGATCCTTAAAAGAGACTTCTTCGGATGAGGAAAGCAATACCTCGATTTTTTCAGTTAAATTAACTCTCTCCTCTAGCCTCTCTAACTCTCTCGGACTCAATTTCCTCGGAGCAGCTCTGGATCTACAAAATGACAGCTCCTTGAGAGTGTTGAGATTCATTGTTACAATGGACTTCATTATCCTAGATATTTCCTCTTCCTCCATAGCTAGCAAGGGCCTTATTATCGGGAGGGAAATCCCCCTGGAGATAATCCTAATTGAGTCTAATTTCACTCCTTTCTCTCCGAGAATCTCTCCTACTACTATCCCTTCTGCCCCCTCCCTTCTCGCCAATCTCTCTGACACTAAATACATTATTCTCCTGCATATATGACAAACTCTCCTTCCAGCTATCTGACTGATTTCATCCAATGTATCGCTATACGGTATGAATATAGCTTTTCTGTCTATTTCAGCACCTATACTCCAAGAGAATATCTCTCTAATAACTCTTGTTGCTACTTGCCTTCCATGGAAGTCGAAAAACACTGGGATGACTGGGTGCCCTTTCCTCATTACGCTCCACGATGATAGAAAGGAGTACTCACTATCGTTAAGTATTGAAACAAGGGGACTCTCCGAACCCAAAGCTCTCCCACCAGGCCCTTTTTCCCTTTCAGTACAGAGGAAGTAAAGACCGCCAGCTCTCTCCAAATACATTTTTGCTCCATTCTTAGGAGAAATGACTAATTCAGTTAGTTCTACAATTTTTCTTTTTATCTCGGGGACATCTCTCTTAACATCTCGGCTTAAAGGCTTTAAATCAAAACTTGCCTCTTTGCTACTATTAATTTCCTCTAAGATTTTCTCTGTAATTTCCTCCTTGCTGTTAGCTGAGAGAGCCTTTGTGAAATAACTAATTCCAAAGTGTTTCCTTACCGTTTTAGCAGCCTCATTTATACTCTCTTCTCCAGTTAGTACGAAGATCTTCCCCTCCTTAGATATTACGTCCTCTCTGTTTACTCCCGTAGCTTCAGTTATCTGCTTCTTGAGCATTTCCCTATTCCTGGAAGCTCTCCTAGGCCCCCTAATCGGAGTCGTCCAAATGACTAGGGAGTCCCATTTCATCGTCATATCGATACCTTCGCTCACACACTCTTATTCTGTCGTCTATACTATTGGCAAAGTATCTCCTCCATAGGGGAGAACGGAAAATTCTCCATCTATTTCCTTTACGGCATGTTCTGGAGACATTTTCTCACATCTGAACATGTCTTCTACAATCTCTTTCGGGAGATCGGTAACCATTATGAGTCTATAGTTTTCCACAGTTCTGAACCAATAATAGGCCTTGTGGCCACCTATTACGAACTTCTCCTTGACCCTCTCCTCTGCGTCTTTCAAATCGTTGCATTCCCTCATCCATTCCTCAAAGACCTTGTTTCCAACACCTTCTTTGCATTGAGCAAATAGTATTATTGTACCTCCACGTTTAACCATCTTCTCTGCATTAAATACTGCCTTTTGGGCTTGGTAAACGTTTATGTCTCTTGGAAATCCTCCAGCACTTACTAGTACAGTGTCCACTTTCTCCTTCGCTTTGACTTTGTACATTTGATCCACGACCTTTGCCCCTCTTCTCAGCACCTCCTTGAAGTCACCAGAAAATACTGAGACTATCTCTTTTTTCTCATTTTTGACTATATTAACAGTGAATGTAATTTCTGCCATCTCAGCGGCTTCTGTCATGTCCTCGTGGACGGGGTTCCCATCCAGTACACCTATATCGGATCTCGGATCTAGTAACATGGAGTGGTTCCTCGTTATGGTTTCCCTTCCAGACACACCAGGTAAAACACTCTTTCTGCCACCGCTGTACCCAGCGAAGTAGTGCAGCTCTACCTCTCCAGTCAGTATTTTGTATTCGGACTCCATGAAGGTCTCATTAAGGTAAACAGGTGTATTAAAGCTTGTTTCTCCCAAGTAGACTAGCTCATCATCACAGTTATGATTTAGCACCTTGTATTTTCCTGCTATATCTCCGAGGATTTTGTTCATTTCCTCTCTGGTAACGGGTCGGTGAGTTCCCGTTGCTATGATTATCCTGATGTCATCTCTTTGAACTCCACACTCTTTCAGCACTCTTAGTATAGGAGGGAGCATCAAATGGGTGGGAGTGGATCTAGTTATGTCGTTCACCACTATGGAAGTTTTCCCACTGCCATTGATCAACTCATCCAGAGGTGAAAACTCCGTAGGGACTGGGTTTCTTATCGATTTCTCTACTTCGGAAATCGGATTTTTAACTCCTTCTTTTTTCTTCGGCAAGAGAATCTCGGAGAACATTGACTCTGGCACTTCTAAAGTTAACTTGGATTTCCCATATGGTAATTCTATCTTCAAGGGGCTCACCTCTTTTCTCTACCTGAACGTGTGGGGAGTTACGTATTAAAATGTTTATCTAGTCCTCTACACCCGGGGGAGGCGATGACTGATTGGGAGCTTGAGAGAATTAGGATGAAGAAGTACATGGAAATGCTAAGGAAAATGGAAAACAAAGGAAAAGGAGAAGAAAGAGGTGTCAGGAAGTTGGTGAAAGTTGAAGTAAATGACGGAAATTTCGAGGAAGAGGTTATAGAGAGATCTAAAGATATCCCGGTAGTTGTAGACTTTTGGGCTGAGTGGTGTATGCCTTGCCTAGCTTTAGCACCAGTTTTAGAAAAACTAGCTAAGGAATACAATGGAAGGTTCGTTTTAGCAAAGTTAAATGTTGATAGGAACCCTCAGACAGCATCTAGGTATGGAATAATGAGCATACCAACAGTTATAATGTTTAAAAACGGTAAGCCCGTCGACAGCTTTGTAGGTGTAATGCCGGAGCCAATGATTAGAGAATGGCTAGATAGGAACCTCTAATTGGGGAAAGAGATGTACGAAGTACTAATCATAGGATCAGGAGCGGCAGGTCTATCTGCAGCCATATACTCAGCTAGATACAATTTGAGCACCATAGTACTTGGCAAAGACTTTGGTTTAGCCTCTGAAGCACCAATAGTGGAGAACTATCCAGGTATAAGAGAAATACAGGGGCTAAAGCTAATTCAGGAGATGCAGGAACAAGCGAAATCGTTAGGGGCAGAATTAATCTTAGGAGAAGAGGTAACTAGAATTAAAAGGGAGAAGAAGTATTGGTTGGCTGAAACTCATAGTGAAAAGTACCTTGGAAAGGCAGTAATAATAGCAACAGGGTCAAGGAAAAGGAAGCTAGGAATAAAAGGAGAAGAAGAATTCGTCGGAAGAGGAGTGTCTTATTGTGCGATTTGTGATGCACCTTTTTATAGAGGAAAAGTGGTTTCTGTGGTAGGAGGAGGAAACTCAGCATTGACTTCAGCGATACTCCTCTCAGAATTTGCTGAGAAAGTCTACTTGATCCACAGAAGGACAGAGTTCAGAGCGGAACCTATCCTGGTGGATAGGCTCATGAATCTAAAAAAAGAAGGGAGAGTAGAGATGAAATTGGGCTATATACCGAGAGAAATAGTGGGAACGGATGTAGTGGAATATTTACACTTAAAGAAGGTTGACGAAGAAGGAGTAGAGGAAAAACTAAAAACCGAGGGAATATTTGTGGAGATAGGAGAAGTGCCTAACTCAGAGTTAGCCAGAAACCTAGGTCTGAAATTAGATGAAGAGGGCTATATACTAGTCAAGGAGGACATGTCCACCAATTTAGAGGGAGTTTTCGCAGCAGGAGACGTCACGACTGGATCGAACAAGCTAAAACAGATAATAACAGCATGCGCTGAGGGAGCAATAGCTGCCACCTCTGCATATAGGTACATCACTAGGAAATACCAGTGAGAAAACGCGAAAATGTTATAACCTAGTTATTACTCTTATGGGGAGGGGATTAATAGTGGAGGGGGGAAGAGTAAACTTAGGAGTCTACGTCCTCATCTCAGCCATGGTATCTCTCCTAGTTTTCGGAGGGCTTGTGGCCCTGTCATACAAAGCATCAGCTGAGGAATATAGATCTCTATCTGAGAAAATAGAGTTAGAAAACGTGAGGCTACAATCTGAGAACTACCAACTAGTTCAGAGACTAGAGTTAACTCAAGACAAGCTACAAGAACTCCTAGACGAAATAGAAGATCTAAAAGAAGAGAACAGAAAGTTAAGGGAGAAATTGGAGGAAGCAAACCTCAAGAACTCAGAGCTTAAGGAGAGTACTGAGGATTTAATGAAGCAAATAGACGAGTTAGAGTTCTCCATAAGGCAACTCCTGAGTGAGAATGAGAATCTAAAAGATGAAATAGAGCGAGTGAGGGAGGAGTTATCGTCTGAGAAGAGGTATCACTATGATTACATAGTTAAATATAGATACGTAATTCCGTGCAATGTGTGCTGCGAAATCAGATATTACCGCTGTCCTGACTGGTGTCATTGCCATTGGGATGACCCATAGGCTTCTCAGCCTCTATTACTAATATGGGGCCGAAGTCTCTGGGAAGTGGAATTGGAAGTAGAAGAGACCCATACACTTTGCCAGAGAGACCACATTTCGGGAGTAGTCTTTCTATTTCCTCTCTAGTATAAAACTTAGTCCAAACTGAGAGAGTCTTTCCACCAATTACAAGCCTTATCTTCCCTTTCCTTTTGATCTTCGGCTTCTTTCCCATAATTATGGATTTAATAACTCTAAGAGCATCTCTTCTATTGTGTATTGTGGCAAAGAATTTTCCACCTCTTTTCATCACTCTACTGATCTCTCTCAACGATTTTACTATGTTAGAGTGGTTTAAACTTCCGAAAAAAGCGTAAACACAGTCAAAAGATTCGTCTTTGAACGGAAGATACTCCGATGAACCTCTAACCAGGATGCCTTTCCCCTTAGCCCTCAATAACATTCCTTGGGATATGTCTATTCCGAAGTGTCTTAGGTGTCTTCCTGTCCCACATCCCACGTCCAGAGACACTCCATGGCATTTTTCAATTAGCTTTTCCTCTAGATTTCTTTGAACTCTAATTTTCATTTTCTTTTCGGAGTACACGTCATCGTAGACTTTAGCTAGCTCATCGTAGAAGTCTGTCTTACTCAAACCATCCCCTCATGTTTTTAAGCATTTGAGAATTAAAGCGAATGGGTCAACATGGCACACAGATTACTGGAAGTAGCAGAGGAAATAGAGAGAAGAAAGATGACAGGTTATCTAGAAGTTCACCTTGAAAGCGGAGAGAAGTATTACATGTTCTTCTTGGATGGAAAGTTAATCCTCTTGGGTGGAAAGGAAGTCGGAGACAAGGGAATGCTCTCTTTACTCAGCAAATCCAATCTGATACAGGAGGACAGTCTAGATAAGTTCTATCTAGTTGAGGAGGGTTTAGATTACGTAGAGGAGGCACCACCAAGCCTATTACTCAGTAGAAATTCAATATTTGCTTACGTATCTCAATATTTGATGAGAACTCTAGAGCCTAGGTTATCTAAGGAATTAGAGCATGCACTAGATCAAATGTCTGTTAGAGTAGTTCCATGGAGTTGTAAAGTTTACCTGAGACTAATCGGTTTACTCGAAGATAGAGAAAAATTAAAGGAAAAAGTGAAATCGATTCTGGAAAAAGAACCGCTAGTTAAAGACTTGCCAATAGAGGTGGAAGTTTCTACGGTTAAGGATAGGGATGCTCTGTTGAGAAAATACGGGTTAGAAATCCCATCCAAGATGGAAATAGACAAAATTCTTCTAAGTTTCTTAGAGGAGGACATAAAAGCAGAGTTAGACAAAATAAAGGCTTTGCTTGAGAACAAGATAGACAAAATGGAGAAAGTGCGAAGTTATTCAGTTAGTTATGATCTAAATCCAGAGAAAGGAGCTAAAGCAATATTCAGAGTCAAAGTATCTATCAGTATTAGCACGATGGAAAAGATGCTTGGGAAAGAAAAGAAAATATGTAATAAGATCTCAGAGGAGCTATCCAAGTTACTTAGGACTTCAGAAATAAAGGTCTTGGGAGGCTTAGGGAAAAAGGGTTTGTTGGTAGACTGCGAACTTGACTTAGAGTGCTCCTCTTAATAAAAGTTCTGTACTCTAAAGTTCTTCGCCTTCAGGCGATCTTATCAGTCTGAATTTAACAATCCTTCCGTCCTGGAACTTCTCTAGATATCCCATTTCCCATAACTGGTTCAGGCACCCACTCTCAGTGGATCGGGCCCTGCCAGTTAAGTTAGCGATTTGATACGCAGAAGCCTCTCCACCGAGCTTTACTAGAGCTTCTAGTGTCTGAGTACATGTTTTTGGTATTTTAAGCCTTTTCGCCTCTTCAGCTGATATTGCCCCCCTAACTTCTGGATATACTGGCACTCTCTCGTATATCTTGTCTATTTTCTCACTCATCTCACCGAGCTCTTTTCTTATTAGTGCCTGCTCTCTCCTTATCTCATCCAACATTTCTAGGACTTTATTGATGTCCTCCAATGCTCTCACCTCCGGCTAGACTCTATGTCGTATCTAAAACACGACAAGCTATAAAAACTTTTCCATCTGACAGTACACCTAATTTCGTCGTTAAAGTCCTTAGCAAAGATATAGTCGAACACAAACTGTTGATGGTGGCTTGGGACGCATTGCCCGAAAACCCCATAGCTTCGACAATTCGTGAGCTGAATTCACTGTGCTGTATGACTCCGCGAGTATAATAAGGCTTATATCTGAAGTGTGTTTCCTAGCGTTGGAGGAGATATATTGCCAGAGCAAAGACCACTCGGTTTATTGGAAAGGTCAATAAATAGCACGGTACTAGTCAAACTTAAAGGAGGAAAAGAGCTCAGAGGAAAGCTCAAGTCCTTTGACACCCACATGAACTTAGTATTAGATGAAGCAGAGGAGTTAGAGGGAGAGTCTAGGAGAAGACTAGGAAGAGTGATAGTGAGAGGAGATAATGTAGTCTTCGTCTCTCCCTAAAACTCTGAGGAGGGAAGTATGTGAGCAAAGGAACTCCATCGATGGGTAAAAAGGGTAGGGGAAAAGTACACATAAGATGTAGAAGATGTGGGAGACACTCATACAACGTGAGCAAGAAATACTGTGCCGCATGTGGATTCGGAAACTCAAGAAGGATTAGAAGATATTCCTGGCAAAACAAGAAGTTCAATAGGGCTAGGAGGAAGTGAAGCGTTGTTAGATGTGAGAATAGTAGTAGAGGGAGCAGCGGATGTGGAACAAATCTCAAAGGCAGTGCAAGGGTTACACCTAGGGTCGGAGTATGGCATAACGATATCTTCCATAGTACCAACTACGAGCCCAGAGATAGCAAAGAAAGCAGTGGAAGGAGCTGATTTGGTTTTAATAGCAACAGACGCAGATAAGACTGGAATGAAACTAGCGGAAATAATTAAGGAGGAGATAGAAGACGAAGTAGGGGCAGTCGAAAGAGTGAAAATACCTCTCGGGCACGATATTCAGCATCTAAGTGTGGAAGAACTCAGAGAAGAGATAGAAAAGGCAATAATAAGGGCTGGACTGAAAGTACTGCCGGAGATGCGTAAGAAGAAAAAGGAGGGAAAATCTAGGTCAGAGGAAGCCGTAGTGATTAGCGTGGTAGAGGAACTCGGGGAGGAAATAGAGGAGTGGGAGTGGATATTAGAAGAAGGAATAAGAGCACTGGGGTTAGAGGGAAAAGTAATTTATGGACAAGGTTACATCTTCTCCGTTAGAGAAGAAGATGCCAAGGAAGTGCTAAAATTAACGAAAATAGTCAGAAGGATACTAGACAAAAGCAAAGCCAAAATTGAGAGAAAGGAGGAATCAGAGAGCAAGGCTTTTACAGAAGAAAAGGAGGATCAAGAAGAGGCAAACAACCACTACAATGGTGAATTAAAATCGGCGCGAGCAAGGGCTCTCTTGGAGGCTATGAAAGACAAAGAATGGGAGAACATAGGGTCTTAGTATGCTGTCCAGAGGGGTGTCTTTCTTGGATACCATGAAAGACAAAGAATCACTACAATGGTGAATTATACTACCCAAGGGGTATGACTTCAGCCCTAGGCCTACCGTAAATAGGGTATTCCTCCACTAGATAATATCTCACCCCCTCCCTTTGATACTCTTCTACCAAGATTTCCATTACTTCAGGACTTGTTTCTATTCTACCTCTTTCCAGATTTAGGTATATCTCCTTTCCTTCAACTAAGTTATATCTATGGGAAATTTCCTTCATGATTTCCAATAGTTTCTCTTTCTCTGGATGTTCTATTACGCCTATTACAATCAGACCATCTTCGTTAACGTATTCGTATTCTCTTGCTATTCTGAGGGATGTTCTGATAAATCTCTTTCTCAGTTGTACTCCATCCTTAAAAGACGCTGAACAGAAGTGAATGTTGAAATCTACTGATTTAATTACTTTTAACGCAGCTTCTTTGCTTCCTTGCACAGATATATCACCAATAGAGTATCCTAAGTCCTTTAGTGCTCGATAGTTCGTCTCAGTAACCTCCAGCTCATTTAAGTTGAGGAAATCAGCATTTATTTCCTTCAGGGATTTGGCTAGGGAGATGAGGTCACTAACCCTGTCTGGCATCGATGGTACCTCTGAACCAGAGCACAATCCAATCTCCTTTGAAATTGAAATGCTATCCAGCATGAAGTCACTTTCTACGGTTGAGTGAAATCTCAATTCATCTAACCCTTTGCTGTATAGTTCCTCAATGGTATCCCTATCCAATCTCTTTGAAGTATACATATGGATGTGAAATTCGTCTCCAAACTCCCGTTTAAGAATTTCCATGAAATTGATAACCCTTTCTTTCACTATTGCTGGCTCTCCACCGGTAATACCAGCTCCCAGAGCACCCATTAATTCAGCTTCTTTTACTAAATCTTCAGGAGACTTCACTGGTCTCTCATTAGCCCAAACACAGTCTTTTCCTCTTCTCATCTCAGATAGTGGGCAATATGGACAATTCCTGTCGCAAACACCAGTTACAAATAACACTAGCTTTGCTCCTTCCATGCATAGCTTGCAACCATTAGGTAGTCTTCCTTTGAAGAAATTTCCGTATTTCCTTTTGATAGACCATCTCATGGCTCCATGTCTCTCCCAAACTTACCAATTACTACTTTTTTTATGGCCATCAATCTCTTATCTAGGAGAATCAACCTCTTAATGACACATACTAAGGCCTGCTTGACCTTTATCATTTCCCTTATGATGGGAGTCTCTCCCATCTCTGCTCCGATGTACCAGCTCTCAGATGAGAGTATTTCTCTGGCTACATCTGCTATTATTTCACCCTCAGCTTTGACCCTGTTTTTTATTCCTATCAATTTTTCCTTTCTCTTCAGAGCAGATTTCAATGTTACGTATTCCTTGAATCTGATGAGTATTAATCCCACCAGGAGTAAGAGGAGCGTCACACACGCAATAATTGGCCACTCCAACTCTGCCCCACGTAGTTTTAACTTAACTACTTTCTTATTTCACTTTCTGATACGTTGATATTCCCCAAGGTATCTCGAACGTATGGAAATGGAAAGAGTAAGTATAGGTAAACATTTTTATTGTGTAGAGGCCATCACTCGACTAGGGCCCGTAGCTCAGACTGGGAGAGCGCCGCCTTGGCATGGCGGAGGTCGCGGGTTCAAATCCCGCCGGGTCCACCACTCCGATT
>Ga0209410_1000341_pt1 | contig 21270 bp, 18 predicted proteins | sample Mar14436cmmetaG_FD_184135 | JGI IMG/M metagenome (GOLD analysis project Ga0209410, IMG submission 184135) | Marine hydrothermal vent microbial communities from Guaymas Basin, Gulf of California to study Microbial Dark Matter (Phase II) - Marker... ... | reverse complement strand
GTACTCCCCCCTCCCCAACTTCCTTCCCCTGTAGCACACCTCCTCGGTCCCCTTCACGACTATGTATCCCCCGAGGTCGTACGGACCCCGGGTTCCGTCCCCCACCAGGACCACCTCTTCGCAGGGCAGCTCCCCGGCCCATAAGGCACATCCAAGGACCGACAGGAGGAGGATCATCCCTTGCAGAGGGGCTCTAAGATCTCTTTGGCCCTGAGTATATCCCTCACCTGCTGCTCTCCGGATACCTCCCTCTCTATCGTTATGGGCCCGGAATACCCTAAGGATTTGAGCTTCGGTATGAGCACGGGGAAGTTCACCCTCCCCTCCCCTAAGGGCTTCTCCTTCCCGAGGGACCTTCCGTCGGTGGGGTACTCCCCGTCCTTAGCGTGGACCCCCCTCACGAACTTCCCGATAATGTCCAAGGCGTCTACCGGGTTGGCCTTCCCGTACATGAGAAGGTTGGCCGGGTCCAGGTTCACCCCCAAGTTCCCGGTCCCGACATCCTCCATGGTCCTGAGCAAGGTGACGGGCGTCTCCTGTCCCGTCTCGAAGCAGAAGTACTGCCCCCTCTCCCCGCAGTATTCGGCTATCTCCCTGAGCAGGGGTATTAAGGTCAGGTAGTCCTCGTCCTTGGGGTTCTCGGGTATGAACCCGACGTGAGTCGTTATGCTCCCGACCCCGAGCATGTGGGCGAAGTCCGAGCCCCTCTTTAGGGCCTCGAGCCTCTCCTTCCTCCACCTCCTCGGCACGAGGCCTATGGTGGAAGGCCCGTCCACCAAGTTCCAGACCGCAGGACCTGGGTACCCGGTCCATATGGTGGTGATCTTCACCCCGTACCTCTCCGCCGCCTCCCCGAGCCTCCCTGCCACCTCCTCGTTCAGCAGTTCTACGCGCCAACATGATATCTGACATGTGGGGAGGCCCAGGTCGTGCACCTTCCTCACCGACTCCTCCGGCTCCTCCCTCAGGCCCACTATGACACCCAAAGGCAGCTCCATATATCCCCCCTGTGTTATTCCTGCTTCTTCCCGGACAAAAATAGCCAATTTCCCGGAACCTGTCAAGCGGCTCACAAGACTCTTGACCTTCGAGAAATTTTATTGTATCTTATAACACCGCAACGGGCCCATAGCTCAACTGGTCAGAGCGGGGGACTCATAATCCCTAGGTTCCAGGTTCGAGTCCTGGTGGGCCCATTGCCTTCTGGGGTGGGCGATTAGCTCAGACGGCTAGAGCGCCACGCTCACATCGTGGAGGTCACTGGTTCGAGTCCAGTATCGCCCACCATAACTTCTGAACGGTCGTCCCTTCCGATGGAACCTGCCCGTACCTTTCCCCGTAGGATCGAGGATGGACATATCCGAGCTTAAGACCAAAAGCACATCCGAACTTGTACAGTTAGCCCAGGAGCTCGAGATCCCCGACTACAGCGGCCTGAGGAGGCAGGAGCTTATCTTTAAGATCCTCAAGGCACAGGCCCAGAAGGAGGGGATAATCTACGGAGAGGGGGTGCTCGAGATACTTAAGGAGGGATACGGCTTCCTCCGTTCCCCCGACTACAACTACCTCCCCGGCCCCGACGACATATATGTGGGTCCGGCCCAGATCCAGAAGTTCGGCCTTAGGACCGGGGACACCGTCTTCGGGCAGATAAGGCCGCCCAAGGAGGGGGAGAGGTTCTTCGCCCTCTTGAAGATAGAGGCCGTAAACTACGAACCTCCCGAGAGGGCCAAGGACCGTCCCCTCTTCGACGAACTCACCCCGATATACCCCAACGAGAAGTTCGACCTGGAGGCGGACGGCGACGTATCCATGAGGATAGTCGACCTCCTCTGTCCCATAGGCAAGGGACAGAGGGGCCTTATAGTCTCCCCTCCGAGGGCGGGCAAGACGATGCTCCTCCAAAAGATGGCCAACAGCATAACCAGGAACCATCCCGATGTAAAGGTCATAGTGCTCCTCATAGATGAAAGGCCCGAAGAGGTCACCGATATGGAGCGCTCGGTCAAGGCCGAGGTCATAAGCTCGACCTTCGACGAACCCCCCTCCCGTCACCTTCAGGTAGCGAGGATAGTCTTAGAGAAGGCCAAGAGGCTGGTAGAATACGGCCACGACGTCGCGATACTCTTGGACAGCCTCACGCGCCTCGCTAGGGCCAACAACGCCGAGGTCCCTCACAGCGGAAGGGTGCTTTCGGGCGGCGTGGACGCCACGGCGCTCCAATGGCCCAAGAGGTTCTTCGGGGCGGCGAGGAACATAGAGGAGGGGGGCAGCCTCACCATAATAGCCACGGCCCTCATAGAGACCGGCAGCCGCATGGACGAGGTAATATTCGAGGAGTTCAAGGGCACGGGTAACATGGAGCTCAAGCTCGACAGGGGCCTTTCGAACCGGAGGATCTTCCCGGCCATAGACCTGAGCTTATCCGGCACCCGAAAGGAGGAGCTCCTGCTCCCCGAGGAAGTGCTCAACAGGGTCTGGATACTCAGGAAATTCTTAGACCAGATGCCCCCCGCGGAGGCCATGGAGTTCCTCATAGAGAGGATAAGGGAGACAAAGGACAACAAGGAGTTCTTGGAGAGGATGAGCTCCTGATAAGGAAGGATGGGAGGATAAGGTGAAGAAGGGGATACATCCGAAATACGTGCTCACGACGATAACCTGCAGCTGCGGGAACGTTGTGCGCACCCGCTCCACCGTGGAGAACCTCCACGTGGAGATGTGCGCCAAGTGCCATCCCTTCTACACGGGAAGGCAGAAGCTCGTGGACACCACCGGGAGGGTGGAGAGGTTCCGTAGGAAGTACGGCCTCTCCTCGGAGGAGAACAGGGAAGAGGCTTAGCATCCCTTCAGGTGGACCCCAGGTGCGCACTCTAGGGGTCCATCTTTTTTTGGATGGGGCATGCTGGAAGAGCTTGAGAGACTTGAGGAAAGGTTCAACGAGCTTACCGAACTTTTAGCTAGCCCCGAGGTGGCCTCGGACCATCGGAGGCTCAGGGAGCTCGCAAAGGAGAGGGCAGAGCTCGAACCAGCCGTCCGGCTCATAGAAGAATATCGTTCCGTGCTCAGGGGCATAGAGGAGGCCGAGGAGATACTAAGGGAGGGGGAGGACGGGGACCTGGAGGAGCTCGCAAAGGAGGAGCTCAAGGAGCTCAGGGAAAGGAAGGACCGCCTTGAGGAAAGGCTCAAGTCCTTCCTCATCCCCAAGGACCCCGAAGATTCCAAGGATGTGATACTTGAGATAAGGGCCGGGACGGGTGGGGAGGAGGCGGCCCTGTTCGCGGCCGACCTTGCGAGGATGTATACAAGGTACGCCGAGAGGAAGGGATGGAAGGTCGAGCATGTGGACTCCAACCCCACGGAACTTGGTGGCTTCAAGGAGGTCGTCTTCGCCATATCCGGAGAAAATGTATACCGCCACCTCAAGTACGAAAGCGGGGTCCACAGGGTCCAGAGAGTCCCCGTGACCGAATCCGGGGGGCGCATACACACATCGGCCGCCTCGGTCGTAGTCCTACCGCAGGCGGAGGAGGTGGAGGTCGAAATAAACCCGGAGGAGGTCCGAATAGATGTCTTCAGGTCCTCGGGTCCTGGAGGACAGAGCGTGAACACGGCGGACTCCGCTGTTCGCATCACCCACATCCCCACTGGGATAGTGGTCCAATGCCAGGACGAGCGCTCCCAGCTCCAGAACAAGAGGAAGGCCCTCCAGGTCCTGAGGGCGAGGCTCCTGGACATGAAGAAGAGGGAGCAGGAGCAGGAGATAGCCCGTAGGAGGAGGTCCTCGGTCCGCACCGGGGACAGGAGCGTGAAGATAAGGACCTACAACTTCCCCCAGAACAGGGTCACCGACCACAGGATAAACTTGACCCTCTACCGCTTGGAGGAGATCTTGGACGGGGACCTGGACGAGCTTGTAGAGGCCCTCCAGAGGGCGGACCAGGAGGAGAGGCTGTCGGAGGTGGGGGGATGAGGACGGACTGGACCGTGCTCGAGCTGCTGCGATGGACCACGGGGTACTTGGAGGGAAGGGGGGTGACGTCCCCGAGGTCGGAGGCCGAGATGCTCCTGTGCCACACCCTCGGCCTGGACCGCCTCGGGCTCTACCTCCATCACGACCGTCCCCTCTGCCCCGAGGAGCTCGCCCGCTTCAAACCCTTGCTCCTGAAGAGGGCGAAGGGCTTCCCCCTCCAGTACATCCTGGGAAAGACCGAATTCTTCGGGGTCACCCTCCGCATACATCCTCCCGTGTTCATACCGAGGCCCGAAACCGAGGTTCTGGTGGAAGCTGTGCTCGAACGCTTGAAGGACGAAGGTTCCCCCCTCATAGCCGATGTTGGCACTGGCTCGGGAAACGTAGCCATAGCTCTGGCCAAGAACCTTGAGGAAGCGAGGATATTCGCCACCGAAATCTCCCCCGCAGCCCTCTTGCTCGCCCGGGAGAACGCTCAGGCAAACGGCGTCTCCTCGAGGATATACTTCCTTTCGGGCGACCTCCTCCTTCCCTTAAGGGACCTGGAAATTCCCGGCGGCCTCGACGCCGTGGTCAGCAACCCTCCCTACATCCCCACGGGGGACCTGCCCGACCTCCCTCAGGAAGTGAAGCACGAGGACAGGAGGGCCCTGGACGGAGGGGAGGACGGAACCCGCTTCCACAGGAGGCTTGCGGCAGAGTCACGGGAGTTCCTCAGGCCCGGGGGACTCTTGGCGATGGAGGTGGGCGACGGTCAGGCTGAGAGGGTGGCCGAGATCTTGGAAGGGTACGGATGGGAAAAGGTAGAGACCCTCGAGGACCTCTCCGGCACCGAGAGGGTGGTCCTGGCACGAGCTTAAGGAGGAAGGTTGGAAAGGCTCATAATAAAGGGCGGAAGGCCCCTCTCCGGCACGGTCAGGGTGGGAGGGATGAAGAACGCTGCCCTCCCCATGATGGCCGCTACGATCCTCGCCCCCGGAGTTCATATTTTAAACAACATCCCCGACCTCAGGGACATAACCACGATGTCCCACCTCCTCAGGATATTCGGGGCCAAGATCTACAGGCACGGCCACGCCCTCACCCTGGACACGTCCACATGCGACTTCCCCGAAGCCCCGTACGAACTTGTGAGCACGATGAGGGCTTCCTTCTTCGTCCTGGGACCGCTCTTGGCGAGGTTCGGTAGGGCGAAGGTGGCCCTTCCCGGAGGGTGCGCCATAGGCCCGAGGCCTGTGGACCTTCACCTCAAGGGCCTGAGGGCCCTCGGGGCCGAGATGGATATGGAGGGGGGATACGTCGTCGCAGAGGCGAGGAAGCTCAGGGGAGCCTCCGTCAACTTCGAGGTCCCCAGCGTGGGAGCGACGGAGAACGTGCTTATGGCGGCTGTGCTGGCCGAGGGGACCACGGTCGTAGAGAACGCTGCCAAGGAGCCCGAAATCTCGGCCTTAGCCGAGTTCCTCAGGTCTATGGGAGCGAAGATCTCCGGGGACGGGACGGACCGTATAGAGGTCGAGGGGGTGACCTCCCTCTCCCCTGCCGAGGTGGAAGTCCCGCCCGACAGGATAGAGACCGCCACCTTCCTTATAGCTGCGGCCGCAACCGGTGGGGAGGTGACCGTAGAGGGCTGCCTTCCGGAACATATAACTTCCGTCATCGGGAAGCTCAGGGAGGCGGGGGCGGAGCTACAAGTCCGGGACGGCACGATAAGGGTCCAAGGTCCCCCCCGGCCCGGCCCTACGGACGTAGTAGCAACCCCTTACCCCGGATATCCCACCGACCTCCAACCCCTGCACACCGCCCTGATGACGATAGCGGAAGGCACGAGCCTCATATCCGACCGGGTGTTCCCCGAACGCTTCACCCACGTGCCCGAACTTCGCAGGATGGGGGCGGACATCTCGGTGGAGGACAGGGTCGCCGTCGTGAGGGGAGTCCGAGCCTTAGACGGTGCGCCCGTAATGGCGCCCGACATAAGGGCCGGTGCCGCCTTGGTCGTGGCGGGGCTTGCCGCCAAGGGGGAGACCGTGATCTCCCGGGTATACCACATAGACAGGGGGTACGAGCGCATAGAAGAAAAGCTCAGGTCCCTCGGGGCCGAAGTCCGTAGGGAGTCGTAAAGGAGGTAGAGACCATAACGAAGACGATGTTAAACGTCAGAAGAGACAAGGAGGTTCCTACTGACGACGAAATAGGGAGGACAGGATGACACGACAATTGGAGATAGAAAAAGCTGTGGAGAAGGTTCTAAACCGGTACATAGAAAGCGGGAAATTATTTGAACTTTTAGAAGACTATCTGTTAGGAAGGGCGATGCAAGAAGTTCAAGGAGAAGAGAACGTACCTCAGGCAGAAGCCCTAAAGATGTTAGAAAATGAAAGTTGCCTATAAGCCTTCCTTCATTAGAGACTTGAAGAGAATAAAGGGAGACCTTTACGAGCGCATAAGGGACCTATGCTTTGAGGAGATCCCTCAATACGATCGTTTAGAGGATGTCCCTTTGGATGTAAAAAAGATTGCAGGATTCAAGGAGTTCTACCGCATCCGGATAGGTGATTACAGAATAGGTGTACAATGGGATGGAGAGATGTTGGTCTTTATGCGAGTGTTGCATAGGAGGGATATATACCGTTATTTTCCGTAGGCTTTCCTTGATGAGTTATGAACCACAAGGAGTACGATCATGAAGGGCCTTCGTACAGCGGTCATAGGTGTGGGAACCTTCGGGGAAAACCATGCGAGGGCCTACGCAGAGTACGGCCGTTCTGAACTCGTCTGGGTCTGCGACCTGAACGAAGAGAGGGGGAGGAAGGTTGCATCCCGTTACGGGGCCAGGTACACCCCGGACTACGAGGAGGTGGCCCGGGACCCCTCGGTCCAGGCCGTGAGCATAGCCACCCCGGACTTCGCCCACACCGAGCCCGTCCTGAGGATGATAGAGGCCGGGAAGCACGTCCTCGTGGAGAAACCCTTGGCCACCTCCCTGGAGGAGGCCCGGAAGATGGTGGAGGCCGCCAAGGACGCCGGCGTCGTCCTTATGGTGGACTTCCACAACCGCTGGAACCCTCCCTTCCTCAGGGCGAAGAGGGAGGTCCTCGAAGGAAAGATAGGCGAGCCCTTGGTGGGCTTCGCAAGGCTGAGCGACACGATATATGTCCCCACCGAGATGCTCTCATGGGCGGGCAGGTCCGGCCCCCAGTGGTTCCTCATGTCCCACACGGCCGACCTTATGTGCTGGCTCGTGGGAAGGCAGCCCCGGAAGGTCTACGCCGTAGGTGAGAAGAAGGTCCTGAAAGATATGGGCATAGACACCTACGACTTCGTGCAGGCCGTGCTCAGGTTCGAGGGAGGGACATCGGTGACCCTGGAGTCCTGCTGGGTGCTTCCCAACTCCATACCGCGCCTTATAGACTTCCAGGTCTATTTAGCGGGCACTAAGGGCAGGATATCCGTGGAGGTTGGATTCCAGGGGATAGAGGTGGCGGCCGAAGAGCTCTCCCATCCCTTCGTCCTGGGCCAGGAGGACGCCTACGGCCGCACGGTGGGGTTCGTACAGGAGCCCATATACCATTTCGTGGATTGCGTCCTGGACGACCGTCCCCCCCAATGTCCCGGCGAGGACGGCCTCAGGACCACGGCCCTCATAGAGGCAGCCCTCCGCTCCATAGGGGAGGGAAGGCCGGTGGATATAGAGCTATAAAGGGGGTGAGAGGATGGAAAAGTTCACAGCTATCTTCGAGCGAGAGGGAGAATGGTGGATCGGATATGTAGAGGAATTGCCGGGCGCTAACACACAGGGTCGAACTTTGGAGGAAGCGCGCGAGAACCTGAAAGAAGCTGTGCAACTTATCATTGAGGCCAACAGAGAGTTAGCACGTCGCGAAGCCGAAGGTAAAAACGTTATCCGGGAAGAGCTGATGGTGGCCGTCTGATGAAACGTCGTTCCTTGTTGTCGCATCTCAGGCGCCATGGCTGCAAGTTGTTACGTGAAGGGAAAAAGCATTCCGTATATTGGAACCCTGTCAACCGGAGGACATCATCTGTGCCTCGACATACCGAGATAGCGGATAAATTGGCTCGCAAGATCTGCAAAGACCTCGGTATCCCGATACTATAGGAGACCACATGCGCCGTGTCGTGATAACGGGGCTCGGGGTCGTCTCCCCCGTGGGGATAGGTAAGAGGGCCTTCTGGAACGCCATAAGCTCCGGAAGGTCGGGGGTAGGGAGGATAACCAGGTTCGACAGCTCTCCCTTCCCAACCCGGATAGCTGCCGAGGTTAAGGGATTCGATCCTAATAACTATATGGATCAGAAGACGGTGGAGCGCACCGAACTTTCCACCCAGTTCGCCATCGCCGCCGCTAAGATGGCGATGCAGGACAGTGGCCTTTCTGAGGGGGATTACGACCCGAAGCGGATAGGTGTTGCGATAGGCACAGCTATAGGTGGGCTTATGTTCGCCCTCCAACAGCATTCAATTCTTATAGAAAGAGGCCCGATGGAGATGCATCCATTTTCGGCAAGTATGGAATCCCCTAACGCTTCCTCTGGTCAAGTGGCTATTCAGCTGCACGCTAAAGGACCCAGCCTCACCTTTTCTACGGATTGTACATCCCCGTTTAATGCTCTTGGTTATGCCCTTAACACTATCCGCAAAGGAGAGTTAGACTTAATGGTTGCCGGAGGCACTGAGGCCCCTCTCTTTCCCACGATATTCAACGCCTTTTGTCTTTCAAGGATCATGTCCACCCGAAACGAGGAGCCTATAAGGACTCCCTCCCCTTTCGACAGGTACCGAGATGGAATCGTGTTGGGAGAAGGCGCGGGAGTCTTAATCTTAGAGGAGCTGGAGCACGCCCTCGGACGAAATGCCCATATCTATGCTGAGGTCCTCGGTTATGGAGCCGCAAGTGACGCTTACCACATGGTCGCTATAGACTCGAACCGGGAAGCTTCCGTAAGGGCTATTCGGATGGCTTTAAAAGATGCCGATATAAAACCAGAAGAAGTGGACTATATCCACGCTCATGGGAGTGGTACCCCCTCCGGCGATGAGGGTGAGACGATCGCTATCAAAAAGGTCTTCGGCGAACATGCTTATAGGATAGGGGTGAGTAGCACCAAATCTATGCTCGGCCATACCCAGGGAGCTGCCGGAGCTTTGGAGGCGATCGCCTGTGCCTTAGCTATAGAGCATAACCTTATACCTCCGACCATCAATTATGAACATCCCGATCCCCAATGTGACCTCGATTATGTCCCTAACAAAGCCAGATATGCCCGAGTCAATGTGGTTATGCTGAACTGCTTCGGTTTCGGAGGAAAGAATGCCTCGTTAATTTTAAGACGATATTCTTAAGAACTTGATCCTTTTTCAAGGAAGCTAGATATAAGGCAGATCTCACCAACTTTAGGAGGAAAATTAATGGTTTTAGATTCCCTTTTTTATTCCAAAGAAAGCAAGATCATAAAGTTTAAAGCTAAGACTGGTGAAATCTTTAGAATAGAAGTGATTGAGGAGCCTAATAGAAAGTTAAAAAGCATAAGAAGTAAAGTTATAAGTGATATAAAAAACCTGACCAAAAAGGTCTGGGGAGACCCAAGGGACTTAGCTGCTCAATGGTTCTCTTTAGCAGATGTGTTATTAATAGCCAGAAAAGAAGGGAATATGAAAGGGTTTGCAACAGGCAAGTATCTGAAGGACAATGTAGTTCTTTTACTTGGTACAGTAATTATCCCTGACGCACGTAATAAAGGTTTGGCAACCTTCATGAATACTTTTATCTTAAGGCTGGCTTGGAAAAGGATCTTAAAAAAAGCAAAATGGAAAGTATGGAAATGGCTTCAACCTCTCTATCTTGTATTTAGAACAGAAAATCCAAGTCTTTACGAGGCTATATCTAAGAAGATAAGGGTTGTACCTTCTATAAAAGGGTTATCTCCTTCACATTATGAAGTAAAGATAGCAACAGAGGTTGCGACTATGCTTTCTCCAAATTGTGAGTTTGATCGTGATACTTTTGTTATAAAAAAAGCCTGTTCCGCTTATCCAGAGTTAAGCTACCCTCAAGAGAAAATCCCTTGGGCTCGTGACAAAAGAATAAATGAATTTTGTGAGAGATATCTGAGGCTTACAAAAAGAGAAGGAAATATATTTGTAATTGTAGGTCGAATATCAGTACCATTGTTCAAGTTTATGTTGACGAAGTAACTTAAACTATGGTGTCTTAATGATGTTTAATAACTTCTTATTGATTTCGGTAGCTATCATAAGTGTATGGCTAGGCTCTTACATTATTTTCCGGAAGAGAAGTAAGACGAGCATAAGCCTCAGTTTCATAAACTTTTCTGTAGCTTTATGGGCCTTCACCGTTTTTATGGCTTGCAACTCTGTTTATCCTCCTAAAGTGCTCTTTTGGGGTGGTAACATGGCATTTTTAGGTCCTTCTATTATTCCTGCTCTTTTCGTGTATTTTGCTTTAAGTCTTAAAAGAGATCCCTCAAAGTTTCAAACCTTTCTAATCTTCACTCCTACTATTCTTCTATGTATACTCGCTTCTCTAGGTTTTATGTCTATAGAAGTCATTAAAATTAGCCCTCCCACTTTTAAACGAGGATTCGGATATCCTATCTTCTCCATCTATTTCTTCTCTTATGTAGGTTTTGCTTTTATTAAATTGTCTCAAATATATAGGAAATCTAAGGGAATTACTAGGACACAGGTTAAGTATGTATTTCTATCTCTCTTACTGGGTACTCTTGTAGGAGCAACATGTAATTTGATTCTACCAATGATAGGCATTGCGAGATTTAATGCCTTAGGTCCTCTCTCAGGTTTTATTTTCACAGGGGTGATTACCTATGCCATCGTCAAACATCGTCTCATGGATATTACTATCATTATCCGAAAGAGCCTTGTTTACTCTATTTCAACCTCGGCTCTTTTAATAGCAGCTATCGCCCTTGTGATTTGGCTTCCAAAGGTACTTCCCCATATGACCAGACATCAGACGATAGCTGTTTCGGTCCTGGCCATCCTTTTCGCCGTCTTTGCCCTCAAACCAATAATCCGAAGCCTAAGGGAAACCGCTGAGATGGTCCTCCTTAAGGACCAACAGCGCTACCGTGAAGCATTAAGGGACTTCAGCCGGGCCGCCACGAGGCTTTGGGCATTGGATGCTCTGACGAATCTGATAGTTAGGACGGTCATGCGGGCAACGCAGGTGAAGAGGGCTGCCCTTTGGCTGTGGGACGAAAGGAAGGGAGTCTATAACCTTCGGGCTCACGAAGGCCTGAAGAAGGCCCTCGAAGATCCTCAAGTCACACCGAACAGTCCCATAATCGCCCGTTTAAAGGATGAGCACGAAGTTATAATCAGGGAGGAACAGGAGCGGATCCTACCTCCGGAGGAGTTCCGAGAGATCGGGGAGGATTTTCGTAGGCTCGAGGCCGAAGTGTGTGTGCCAATATTTGATGAGGGGAAGCTTATAGGTTTCTTAACCTTAAGTAACAAGCCTAAGGGTATCTATTCGGACGACGATGTGGAATGGCTAACCACCTTGGCCAACCAATCGGCCGTGGCCCTGCGAAACGCCCAACTCCATCAACAGGTCGTCTTGATGAAGGAATACCTCGAAAGCGTGCTGGACAACATGCAGGGCGGGGTGGTCGCCGTGGACTCCGAGCAGAGGGTGACCATGTTCAATCCCGCCGCTGAAAGGCTCACAGGCCTTAAGGCGGACGAGGTAGTGGGCAAGCCCTTATGGGTGTTGGACCGGGGCATAGCCGAACCTCTGAGGGAAACCTTAGAGGAAGGAAAAGTCTTCACGAACAGGGAGGGCACGCTGAACTGCCATTCGCCCCCCCTTCCGATCCTCTTCAGCACCTCGCTCCTCAAGGACCCATCAGGAAGGCACGGGGCGGTCATGGTGTTCGCGGACCTTTCCTACGTGCGCCGTCTGGAACAGGAGCGCAGCAGGGCTGAAAGGATGGTCCTTGTAGGCACCATGGCTGCGGAGCTCGCCCACGAGATAAAGAACCCCTTGGTATCCATCCGTACCTTCGCAGAGCTCCTCCCCGAGCGTCACGACGACCCCGAATTCAGGAAGTACTTTCAGGAGACCACACTCAAGGAGTTGGACAGGATAAACCTCCTCATAACCCAGCTCTCCCAGACCGCCCGTCCCTCGCCCTTCAAGAAGGTCCCGGTGGACCTCAGGGAACCCTTAGAATACACCCTCATGCTCATAGGCGAAAGGGCGAAGAAGTCCGGGGTGAACGTGGTCCGGGACTACGAGCCCAAACTTCCGAAGGTCCTCGGGGAGGAGACGAGGATGCACCAGCTCTTCCTCAACCTCCTCCACAACGCCTTGGACGCTATGCCAGACGGAGGGACCCTGACGGTCTCCGTCCGCAGGGACGGTGGATACGTCGAAGTAGAGATAAGAGATACGGGGAAGGGCATACCTGAGGAGGAGCTGGAGAAGGTCTTCTCCCCGTTCTTCTCCACGAAGGAAGGGGGGATGGGGCTCGGGTTGACGATATGCAGGCGCATAGTCCGCGACCTCGAAGGGGAGCTGAAACTCGAACCCAACCCCGACGGCAAAGGAGTTGCGGCGCACGTCCGCCTTCCCGCCGCAGATGGGAGGTGATGTGTGAGGTCGGCCCTTATACTGACCGAGAACCCCGAGCTCGCAAGGAAGGTGAAGGACGCCCTTCCGGACGGTCTGTTATCCTTTACCGTAGCCCGTGGGGAGCTCGAGCGGACGCTCCGGACCGTCCCCGTGGATATAGTTATAATGGAGGTCTCAGGGCCGAAGGACCTGGAACTGCTTGAGCTGTGCCGTTCCGTGGCTCAGTCCTGCACGATGCTCGGCATAAGGCCGGAGGAGGAATTTTGGGAGCCTGACTATAAGCTCTTTAAACTCTGTGACTTCGTTCTAAAGGAACCTCTCTCAAGGTCCGAGATCTCAGGGGCGGTGGAGAAGGCCTTGGAAAAACGGCGCCTCCTCCAACAGGTCCAGGTCCTGGACCTGCTCCGAGGTTCACATCCCCAAAGCTCCCCCTTACGGGACCTTTCGGCAGTGTCTTATATCATGAAGGGATTTTCCCGCTTCTTAGGCACGGGCTTCGATCTGGCCCGGCTCACCGAGATATTTTTGGACGAAGTCTGGCAATTGCTTTCCCCTGGGAAGATAGTTCTGCTCCTCAAGGATTTTTCTTCACCGGTCTACAGGGTCCACTCCTACAAGGGTATCCCGGGGCCCCATATAGAGAGGATAGAGCTCAAGGAGGGCGAAGGGCTCCCCCTTTGGTTGTCCTTGGAGGGGAGGATACTCCACCACGACGAAGCCTCCTCGGACCTCCTCTCCTTGGAGGCCCGCAGGGATATGGAACTGCTCCAGAGCATCGTCGTCGTCCCCCTCATAGCTAAGGGGAGGCTCGTTGGGATCCTCGGGCTGGGCAGAAGGGTCACCGGGCCCCCGTATTCGAGGGAGGAGCTCGAAACCCTCTTTACGCTCGGGGGCCATGTGGCCGCCGCCATACAGGACATCCAGCTCCACCGTCAGATAGAGTATCAGAAGGCCTACATAGAGCGGATACTCTCGGGGATGAGCAGCGGGGTGGTAAACATAGACAGGAGGGAGATCGTAACCTTCTTCAACAGGAGGGCCGGAGAGATATTGGGGAAGGAGGCCTCTGAGATATTGGGAAAGGACCTACGCCACCTTCCTTCCCCCCTGGGGGATATTCTCTACGAAACCCTCCGGGAAGGCAGGTCTTACTGGAAGAGGACCGTGGAACTCCTTCCCGAAAGGAGGCCCTTAGAGGTGAGCACTTATCCGCTCAGGGACGGGGAGGAGATAGTGGGCAGCGTTATGCTTTTGGACGACATTTCGGACAGGGTGAAGTTGGAGGAGGAGCGGATACGCTCTGAAAGGCTGGACCTACTTCACAGGGTCGTGGGATGGATAGCTCACGAGGTGAAGAACCCCTTGGTGTCGGTCCAGACCTTCGTGGAACTCCTCCCCGAGCGTTACGACGACCCGGAGTTCAGGGAGAAGTTCCAGGAGGTCGTGACCAGGGAGGTCAGCAGGCTGGACGGCCTGGTCGAGAAGCTGGTGGCCCTCACCGAGGGCGTATCCTACGAGTTCCGCAGGGGGGACATAACCCCCGTCCTAGAGGGGCTCGTGAGGGAGCTGAGGGGAAAGACGAACCACAGCATAGAGCTTTCGTTGAAGCAGCTCCCTCCCGTGCGACACGACCCGGCTCAGCTGTCCAAGGCCTTCCGTTACATCCTCGACTACGTGCTGGCGGAGGTTCCCCCTGGAAGCCCCGTCTCGGTCTCCGTCTCTTCCGGGGAGGATGTGGTAGTTCACATATCCAGCCCTTCCCTCAAGTTATCCCCGGAACAGGCCGTCAAGCTCTTCGATCCCTTCCAGAAGGGGGCCCTGCTGGATCTGGGCCTGTGCGCGAGCAGGAAGATACTGGAGGACCACGGCGGAAGCATCTCGGTAGAGACCCGAGCTAAGAAGGTCCGCTTTACGATCAAGTTGCCCAAGGAGGAAGGCGATGGAGAGACCTCGGATATTGGTAGTTGACGACGAACTTGGCCCCAGGGAGTCCCTGAGGATGATACTCAAGCCCCATTACGATGTGGCCACGGCCGACAGTGGTCCCTCGGCTTTGGAATATCTCTCCTCCAACCCGGTGGACGTTATGCTACTGGACGTCAGGATGCCCGGGATGGACGGGATGGAGGTCCTCAGGAGGGCGAAGAAGCTCAAGCCCGAATTGGAGGTGGTGATAGTCACGGCGTACGCCTCCCTGGAGACGGCGCAGGAGGCGATAAACCACGAGGTGGCCGGCTACCTCATAAAGCCCTTCGGGAAGGAGGAAGTGCTCGAAGCCGTGGCAAAGGGCCTGAGGAGGAGGGCGGGGAGGAAGGAGCCAAAGGAGGAGGTCAGGAGGCTCGTGGAACAGATGAGGAGCCTGACAAAGGTCTCCTCCAAGCCAGGAATGCCCTCCGAGGCCCTGAGGGAGGCGGCCCGTTCCGTGAAGGCGGACGGATACGCCTTCTACATCTGGAAGCCCGAGCAGGAGTTTCAGGGGGAGGGGGTCCCTCGCTCCCTGGCCGAGGCCGTGGCCGGAAGCCCCCTCCTCCAGGAGCCCTGGTCCAGCTTGGACTCCGACGGACCTCTGAAGGAGCACATGGCAGGGTTCGGCACGGCGATCTCGGTGCCGCTGCGCGTGGGTGGGGAGGTCTGCGGCGTGGCACTCTGGGCCTGGAAGGGGAAGCACTCCCCCTCCACGGCGGAAGGGGACCTGCTGGCGGCCTTCGGAGGACAGATATCCTTAAGCATAAATTACAGGAAGATGTACAGGGAACTCGAGCGCAGGACCAGGGAACTGCACCGTAGGGTCCTCCAGTTGGACCTCCTGAGGACGATCTCGACTGCGGTGCTGCGCCACCTGGACCTGGAGACCATCCTTAGGGAGGTCTCCGAGAACCTCATGGCCGGGCTCTACGAGGAGGCCAGGGTGGTGCTCGGTGAGGCGGTCACGGAACCTCAGGAGGTGCCCGAGGGGGACAGGGTCAGGCGCTCGCAGCCGATATTGATGAACGGTCACGTCGTGGGACGCCTGGAGGTCCTATCCTCCGGACCCTTGGACGAGGGGGAGAGGGAGCTTCTGGCCCTGCTCTCCGAACAGATAGCCATAGCCATCCAGAACGCCCGCCTCTACGAGGAGGCCAGGAGGAGCAGGGCCTACCTCGAGAACCTCGTCAGGAACGCCGGGGATGCGATATTGACCCTGAACCCGGAGGGCACGGTCCGCTCTTGGAACCTGGCCGCCGAGAGGATATTCGGGTACAGGGCCGAGGAGATGATGGGCAGGCCGATATGGGAGATAATCCCAAAGGACGTGTGGCAGGACAAGAAGGATAAGGTCGTCGTGGGGAGGAGTGCCTCGAGGTTCGAGACGAAGGGAATTCGCAAGGACGGCTCTCAGATAGACTTGGAGGTGCTCCTCTCCCCGATAGAGGGACCCGAGGGGGACCTCTCCGCCATAATAAGGGATGTCACAGAACGTAACCTCCTCCAGGAACAGCTCGTACAGTCCGAAAAGCAGAGGGCCTTGGGGGTGCTCTCAGGAGGGATAGCCCACAACTTCAACAACATCTTGGCGGGGGTCCTGGGCTACGCCCAACTGCTCCAGATGAACGTCCCCGAAGGGGAGGCCTTCGGGAAGCTCAGGGACGGCCTCAAGGCCATAGAGAAGGCCGCTATGGACGGGGCGTCCATCGTTAAGAGGCTCCAGGACTTCACACGCAGCCGCTCCGAGAGACCTTTCGAACCCGTGGACATAAACATGGTGGTCAGGGACGTCGTTACCATCACGAGGCCCAAGTGGAAACACGAACCCGAGTCCAGGGGGGTCCACATAGAGATGGTCACGGAACTCGGCGAAGTTCCGTCGGTGGAGGGCAGCCGCTCCGAACTCAGCGAGGTCCTGGTGAACCTCATATTCAACGCCGTGGACGCCCTCCCCCAGGGAGGGAGGATTCAGATAAGGACCTGGGCAGATGAAAGTTGGGTGTGCGTATCCGTGGAGGACGACGGGGTGGGGATGTCGGAGGAGGTGAAGAGGAGGATGTTCGAACCCTTCTTCACCACCAAAGGGCCGAAGGGGTTGGGGCTTGGGATGAGCATGGTCCAGGGGATAGTCTCCCGCCACAGGGGAAGCATAGAGGTCCAAAGCGAGGAGGGGAAGGGCACGACCTTCACCCTCCGCTTCCCCGCCCTCTCCGAAGCCCGCAGACAACCGTCCCAGGAGGTGCGCTGGGAAGAGGTGGGGCCGACGAAGGTCCTGGTCGTAGAGGACGATGCGGCGGTACAGGAGGTCTTCAAAGAGATAGGGAAGTTCACCAACCTGGACTTAGAGGTGACATCATCAGGAAAGGACGCCATAGACCGCCTCGCCGGGGGTGGATTTCAGGTCTTCGTGGCGGACCTCAGCATCCCGGATATGGGAGGATGGAAGTTGGTGGAGGAGGCCAAGAAGGTCGCACCGGACGTCCCCATAATCCTGTGCACCGGATGGGAGGTAGGAGAACCTCAGGAGCGTCTCAGGGATATGGGGATAAAGGTCGTCGTCCCCAAGCCATTCCAGATAGGGGAGATGCTCAGGGCCATAAGGCAGGCTCTGGAAAATTAAAGGGAATAAAGCTCATCGTCCGCTATGGGCGGTAAGTCGGCCTCCTTCAAAGACTTCTTGGCCCCCTCTATGTCCTCCACCTCCACCACCAATATCGCCCTCCTCCCCGGCTCCTCCACGAAGCCGTAAGCGTCTTGAAGGTTTATCCCCTTTTCGGCGAAGACCTGCAACACCTCATGTAGGCCCCCGGGCCTGTCCTCCATGGGCACAGCTAAGACTTCCTGTAGCGAGGCGGAAAGTCCCGCCTCCTTGAGCCTCATGACCGCTTCCCCGGGCCTGTCCACGAGGAGCTTCACCACTCCGAACCCGTCGGAGCTTGCTACAGTTATGGCCCTTATGTTTATCCCGGCCTCGGCCAGGACCCCCGTGATCTTCTCAAGCCGCCCCGGCCTGTTCTCAGCGAATACCACGATCTGATATGCCATGTCTCCTCCCTTAAGACCTTGGACCTCGGACCTCGGACCTCCTGTCTATCACCCTTACGGCCTTCCCCTCCCCGGACGGCAGCCCCCCCGGTTCCACGAACTCCACCTTGGGAGTCACGAGGATCTCCTCCCTTAGGGCCCTCTTGACCCTCTCCTTCAGCTCCTCAAGCTTCCTTATCCCGCCCCCCAGCAGCTCCTCCCTGACCTCTATCCTCACCACCATCTCGTCCATGGGGCCCGCCTTCTCCAGGACTATCACGTAGTTGTTCCCCACCTCGGGAAACGCCATGAGCACCTGTTCGACCTGCATGGGGAATACGTTCACCCCCTTTATTATGAACATATCGTCCGTCCTTCCCTTTATCCTGGATATCCTCCTGTGGGTCCTGCCGCATGGGCAGGGATCGGGATAGACGAAGGCGAGGTCCCCGGTTCGATACCTAAGAAGCGGCATGGCCTCCCTGCGGAGGGTGGTGAGGACCAATTCTCCCTCCTCCCCGTCCGGGACGGGCTCCAAGGTCTCCGGGTCTATGACTTCCAATATGTAGCTGTCCTCCCAGACGTGCATCCCTTCCTTGTAGGGACACTCGAAGGCGACCCCGGGCCCGTTCATCTCGGAAAGGCCGTAAGAATTGAAGGCATCTATGCCGTAGGCCTCCTCTATCCTCCTCCTCACCTCCTCCGTGTGGGGTTCGGCCCCTACGAAGGCCATGCGAAGCTTCATCTCCTTCGGGTCCAATCCCATCTCCTGGAAGGTCTCCAGTAGCTTGAGGGCGTAGCTCGGGATTATGTGGATTGCGGTGGTTCCGAACTGGCGCATGAGGGTTATCTGCCTCCTGCTGTTGCCGGCGCCCGAGGGTATCACCAGCGCACCTATCCTCTCCGCCCCGTAGTGGAGCCCGAGGCCTCCTGTGAACAACCCGTAGCTCATCATGTTCTGAAACACGTCCTCCTTCCTCATCCCGACCATATATAGACACCTCGCTACAAGGTCGGCCCATACCTCTAGGTCCCTCCGGGTGTGGTAGACCACGGTGGGGGTGCCGGTCGTCCCGGAGGAGGCGTGGAGCCTGACGACCTCGTCCTTCGGCACGGCCAGGAACCCGTAGGGGAACCCCCTCCTCAGGTCCTCCTTGGTGGTGAAGGGTATCCTCCTGAGGTCCTCCAGGCTCCTTATATCTTCTGGAGATATTCCCTTCCCCCCGAGCACCTTACCGTAGTGGGGGGAAGAAAGGGCTCGGGCCACCGTCTCCCTCAACCTCTTCACCTGGAGGGCCTCGAGCTCCTCCCTGGGAAGGAGTTCCACCTCTCTTTCCCAGAACATGTTCCCTCCTTTCTCCTCTTTTTTATAAGATAACGACCACCGACCGTATCGGCAAGGGTTTCGTCCCCCTTGCGCTTTCTGTCCTTTTCCTTTATATTTCGTAAGCTATGCTATCGAGGGTCCTGAGCAGCGCGGTCCTGGGGATAGATGCCTATATAGTCAGGGTCGAGGTGGACCTTTCGAGCCAGGTCCCCTCATTCTCGACCGTGGGACTTCCCGACGGAGCAGTAAGGGAAAGCAAGGACAGGGTTGCGGCAGCCATAAAGAACTCTGGCTTCCGCTTCCCCCTCCGCAGGATAACCGTAAACCTGGCACCCGCCGATGTAAGGAAGGAGGGCTCGGCCTTCGACCTCCCGATAGCCGTGGGGATACTCGCAGCTTCGGGGCAGGTATCCACGGGGAGGCTCGAGGACCTCGCCCTCTTAGGAGAGCTCTCGTTGGACGGGACCCTGAGGCCGGTAAGGGGTGCGCTGCCGATAGCCGTGGGGGTGAGGGATGCGGGGATAAGGGGGTTGGTCCTCCCCAAGGAGAACGCTCCCGAGGCAGGGATAGTGGATGGGATAGAGGTTTACGGACTTGGGAGCTTGGAGGAGGTCGCAAGGTTCCTGGACGGGGAGGTGGAAGTGCCCCCCGTGAGGGTAGAGGTCGAGGAGGCCTTCAGGGGGCACGGGGACTACCCCCTGGACTTCTCGGAGGTGAAGGGCCAGGAGCACGCTAAGAGGGCCCTCGAGGTGGCCGCAGCGGGGGGACACAACGTGATGATGATAGGCCCACCGGGTGCGGGCAAGACGATGTTGGCCAGAAGGTTACCCACAATCCTTCCTACTATGACCTTGGAGGAGGCCCTCACGACCACCAAGATCCACTCGGTAGCCGGCATCCTCCCTCCGGACACCCCCCTCGTGGCCACGCGGCCCTTCAGGGCCCCCCACCACACGATAAGCGACGCAGGGCTCATCGGCGGAGGAACGGTCCCCCGTCCCGGGGAGGTCAGCCTCGCCCACCACGGCGTGCTCTTCCTGGACGAGCTTCCTGAGTTCAAAAGGAGCGTCCTGGAGGTGCTCCGCCAGCCTTTGGAGGACGGGGTGGTCACGATATCCAGGGCTGCCATGAGCGTGACCTACCCGGCATCCTTCATGCTCGTGTGTGCCATGAACCCCTGCCCCTGCGGGTACTTCGGCTCCTCGGACCCGGCCCATACATGTACCTGCACCCCTGGCATGATACAGAGGTATAGGTCCAGGATATCCGGGCCCCTCTTGGACAGGATAGACATCCACATAGAGGTCCCGGCCATAAGGCCCGAAGAGCTTGCAGGAAGGCCCTCGGGGGAGTCCTCCTCCGAGATAAGGAGGAGGGTGGAGGAGGCAAGGAGGGTCCAGTGGGAGAGGTTCAGGGACATCGAGGGGATATACTGCAACGCAGATATGGGCCCGAAGGAGCTTGGGAGGTTCTGCAGGCTCGACCCCCATGGGGAGGCCCTCCTCAGGGCGGCCATATCCAAGCTCGGGCTTTCTGCAAGGGCCTACGACAGGATCCTCAAGGTCGCCCGCACTATAGCCGACCTTGCGGGCTCGGAGGATATAAGGCCGGAACATATAGGTGAGGCCGTGCAGTACAGGAGCTTGGACAGGGAAATTTGGACTATGGGGGCGTAGATGATCGCAAGGAGGAGGTCGCTCCAGGTCAAGGTCGGCCGGATCACGCTCGGAGGCGACGCGCCCGTAAGGGTCCAGAGCATGACGAACACCAACCCCCACGATGTAGCCGCCACGGTGGAGCAGGTAAGGAGGCTGGAGGAGGCCGGGTGCGAGATGGTCCGCCTTGCGGTCCCGGACGAGGGGGCCGTCAGAGCTTTGAGGGACATAAGGAAGGAGGTCGACGTCCCCATAGTTGCTGACATCCACTTCGACCACCGCCTGGCCCTGGGGGCGCTCGAGGCCGGAGCCGACAAGCTCCGCATCAACCCTGGGAACATAGGAGGCAGGGATAAGGTGGAGGCTGTGGCCAGGGCGGCCAAGGAGAGGGGGGTGCCGATAAGGGTCGGGGTGAACTCTGGGTCCATAAGGAGGGACTTCCTGAAGAAGTACGGCCCTACGCCAGAGGCCATGGTAGAAAGCGCACTCGAGGAGGTTAGGATACTGGAGGAGGTGGGCTTCCAGGACATAGTCGTCTCCCTTAAGGCCTCGGACGTGCCGAGGACCGTGAGGGCCTACGAGCTTATAGCTGACAGGGTCCCCTACCCCCTCCACATAGGGATAACCGAGGCGGGGACCGTGCGTTCGGGCTCGGTGCGTTCGGCGGTGGGGTTGGGGATACTTCTCTGGG
>Ga0209410_1000340_pt1 | contig 21308 bp, 24 predicted proteins | sample Mar14436cmmetaG_FD_184135 | JGI IMG/M metagenome (GOLD analysis project Ga0209410, IMG submission 184135) | Marine hydrothermal vent microbial communities from Guaymas Basin, Gulf of California to study Microbial Dark Matter (Phase II) - Marker... ... | reverse complement strand
GAGAGTGTGCTGGAATGGATAAGTCGAAAATGGAGTCGGATTTGCTGAATCTCCTGTACTCAGAAATCCTCAAAGAGGGAGTGAAGATAAAAGATGCGGAAAAGTCCTTTGTTGGATTCTGGGATGGCATGAACCACATATTTAGAATATATCGAGAAAATCAGAGGAATAAAGATGAGAGAGACCTAGAAAAATGGATAAAAAATGAGAAAGTCTCGATAATAAGATCTTTTGGGCAGAAGCTAATGGAAAGCTATTCCAAAGGGTTAGTAAATCCAGACAGATATGGAGAGCAACTCTCAGGTCTGATAAACGCCATTAGGAAAATAGAAAAGTACTACGAAAAAGACCCTGAGATAAAGGATGAACTGTTCCAAGCCAGAACCATAGTTGAGGGCATCTACGACGGGGTTAAGCCGAGTGAGATAGACGTTAGGAAGCTTTACAAGAGGCTTGTCGGGGAGAGTGGATGACTACTGCGGAGTAATGCTCAGTCTCCCCCCTTTTTTCAACAGATTGACTATTCTCTTGGCTACTCCCGATCTCTTGTTTATCCTAATTTCTCCCGAACGATTTACTCTGGCTGTTAATACGTATTCTCCATCGCAGTAGAGAGCGACTCTCTCTCCCGAGAACTCCTTCCCAACTAGGAGGAATAATTGCTTCTTAGTCTCCTTGATTCCTATTATCTCGTGAGTTCGTTCTCTTCTCGAAACTTTTTCGTCTCTTCTCACGGGTATAACTACTACTTGCTCTCCATAGGTGTATATCTCATATTCGACTTCCCCTCTCTCGAAATCCCTTACCTCTATTACTGGTCTAGCCAAATCCAGATCCGTCATTCCAGTTGGTACTTTCACAGTCATTCTGACCTCGTAAACTTTCCTTATTTCCCCGTCCTCTATGAAGATGACTGTATCAACTATCTGGGGTATAACTCCTAGCTCTACTCTCCCTATGAATCTCTGGAGTGCGTCTATCGGTCTGGTGGAGTGGACTACTCCTATCATACCAACTCCAGCCAATCTCATGTCCGCGAATATCTCGAAATCCTTGGTCTTTCTCATCTCATCGTACACTGTGTAATCTGGTCTAACTAGGAGTAATACCTCGGCTGTCTTCTCCATGTCCCCTTCTAGTGGAGAGTACTGAGTTATCTCTTGTGAGACCTGTAGATCCCTAGGAGATTCCATCGTCTTAACTATCTTCCCCTTAGAAGAATAAAACTCTGCAAGAGCCTGCGCAAACGTTGATTTCCCTGCCCCTGGTGGGCCTGAAATAAGTATTCCTTCCGCTCTCTTTTCTATTCTCTTTTTAAGTTTCTCTGACATGCTGTATTCCTCCAGAGTTACTTTGGCTATTGGTCTCACAGCAGTTATCTCGTAACCGTCACTGAAAGGGGGCCTAGCTATAGCTATTCTCACAGGCCCCATTTGGACTACGGTAGCTCCCTCTCTCTCGATTTCTATGAAGCTGTCTCTGTCTCTCCTAGCGAACTCCACTATCTCTCTAGCCATCTTCCTTATCTCTGGCTCAGTTATTGGCCTATTTCCTATTTCAACTAACTTGAAATTTCCAGGTCTCCCTTTCTTTGCCATGGGTGGCACTCCTTCTCTTATATGTACAGACATTGTAGTTTCGTCGAAGTATTTCATTATCTCAGGTTCTTCGTGCTCTTCGGGTCTTAGATATATCGTCCTAAGCCCGTATGCTCCAGCAACTCTGGCTTGTACGTAATCTCCCGTTATTAGTACAGCGTCCTCCTCTCTAGCCACATCTCTTACTATCCTGTCTATCTCTCCTGTATGAGACACCTCTATCTGTTCCGGAGTTGGCCTAGGCCCAGTGTATTTCATCTCTATCTTTCCATCCGAAGCCATTCTAGAGAGTTTTCTCAACTCCTCTAATCCTGCAAATCCGGTATCTAAGCCTTTGTTTGCCATGACCTCCAATTCGACTATCACTGCCTCAGGTATTATTACCTCTGGATCTACTAGCTCGTTTCTCTCTATTAACTCAGTTATCCTACCATCTACCAGTACACTTGTATCCGGGACATATTTCATTTTCTTCGGACCTCTCACGGATGCTTGTATTCCTCTCCAGGATTCAAAACTACCACTTTCGTTCCTGGGACAGAAGACTCTACTCTCCTCTTGAATTCATTTGGATCTGCTTCTATCACAGGGAAAGTACCATAATGCATTGGTATGATAACTTTAGGTGAAATTAGCTCTGCTGCCTTAGTTGCTTCCCTAATTCCCATTGTATATCTGCTTCCAATCGGTAGTAGTGCTACTTCCACTTTGTATAGTTCTGAAATGAGTTTCATATCAGAGAAAATACCTGTGTCTCCCGTGTGGTACAGTGAGGTCTCTTCATCCATTAAGACGAATCCCGCAGGTGAGCCGAGTTCGGATGAGTGATCTGCTCTCACCATGATTATTTCTAGTTCTCCCTCTTTTATACTTCCTCCTATGTTCATTCCCTCTGCTTTCACTCCTTTCTCTTCGGCCTTAACTGCTATTTCGTGTATCGATATTATTTTGGATCCCTTAGCTTTCGCTATCTCGAAAGCGTCTCCCAAGTGATCCTCGTGTGCATGTGTAACTAAAATCAAGTCTGGGTTCAGCTCCTCTACAGATACCGGACACTTTGGATTCCCGCTAATGAACGGGTCTATCAATATCTCCAGTCCACCGGAATTCACTTGAAATGCAGAGTGGCCGAGCCATCTTATCCTCATCCCCATCACCATCCAAGGGGTAAATGGACCGAGATATAAGGTGTTCCATCGATTGGGGAGTGGTGATACGATGCTCCGGAAATACTTAGAAGCTGGCAAAATAGCTTTCGAAGTAAAAGAGTTCGCTAGAGAGATCATTACTCCAGGAATGGATCTATTAAGGATTGCAGAGTTGATAGAAGCGAAAATTGTTGAACTTGGGGGGAAACCAGCCTTTCCTGTTAATTTATCCAAAAACGACGTTGCTGCACACTACACTCCCAGTAGAGACTCCAAGGAGACTCTGCTCGAGGAAGACGTACTCAAAGTAGACATAGGTGTTCACGTCGATGGATACATAGCAGATACCGCCTTCACAGTGGGTGGGGGAAATTTAACTAAAGCTTCGGAAAAAGCACTGAGCGAGGCCATAAGCATAGTTAAAGCAGGAACATCAGTGCTAGAGATAGGAAGAGTAATAGAACAGGTGATAAGGGAGAGAGGATTTAAACCCATAGAAAACTTGGGAGGACACTCTATAGATAGATGGAATCTCCACTCGGGTGTTACCGTGCCCAACGTGCCCAAGGGGAGGGACTTCAAATTGAAGGAAGGGATGGTGATAGCAATAGAACCTTTCTCCTCCATGGGTTCTGGGAGAGTTGTAGATACAGAAGAGGTCTACATATTTCAGTTCATTAGAGAAGTGCCCATTAGGCTCAAAGGTGCGAGAGAACTCCTAAACAGAGTGAAATTAGAGTTCGGTAGTCTTCCGTTTGCAGAGAGGTGGATAAGTGGATATTCCAAGAGGACGTTGGAGATACTAATGACAGAACTAGTTAAGGCTGGAGCCCTGTATCCGCACAGAGTTCTCAGAGAGGCGAAGAGAGGCTTGGTTGCTCAGGCCGAGGAAACTCTAATAGTGGAGAGAGATGGGTGCGAGGTCATAACCTCCCTCTGAGTTCCTCAATAAGCCTCTCTCTTTCCCTTTTTAGAAATTCTATCTCACTTTTAAGTTCCTCGTTCTCCATTTTTATTTCTTCGACTCTCTCTAACTCGTTCCTCAGTGAATTGAGTTCGGCCCTGAGATTGGAAATTAAATCGTTCTTCTCAACCAATTCCCTCTCTAGATTAGCAAGTTTCCTTCGATATTCGTCTATCTCTGTTCTCAATAGTTCTAGTTCTCCCTCTAATCTCTCGCACCTCATCTTCCACTTCGTAGCGTCTTCTAATAGCTTCATCTTCTCCTCCCTATATGTTTTCTTTTCTTCCTCTAACTCCGCTTTCTTTTCGCTTATCTCAGTCAGTTTTTTGTCTTTCTCAGACATTTCTTTCTCAAGGTCATTCAGTTTTTCTTTTAGCTCTCTATTCTCAGATTTTAGCAATCTCACTAATTCATTCAATGCTTTTTCTCTCTCCTCTAACTTCTGTAGTTCCTCTCCCACTTCTGGGTCATTCAGATAAACGACTTTAGTTTCCTCCAGAACAACGACCTTGTATGAGTAAAACCCTAAGAGAGCTCCTGCTATCAGTCCGGCCCCAGAGAGGTATATCATGCTCTCCGTGTCTATTTTTCCTAGGGATAATGAAGTTAAATAATAAACCAATGAGAACAGAATTGCTCCGAGGAACGCTCCTATTATGGTACTGGACCCTCTACCTGTCGCAAGCTCTCTCCTTCTCCTCATTCCAACCCAAGGTTTATTTATATGAATTAAGTTAAACCTTTCGGGAGACGTCTTGTCCCTCGAGGTCTCTCCAAATGCCCTGTGGGGGATACTCTACGTTGCGGTAATAGTCTCATTGCTTCTCGTAGTGTTGCTCCTAACGTACTTGGCCATCAATAGAAGTAGGAGATCCGTCTACAAATTAATAGAGAAGAAACTAACTTCTCTCGAAAAGAGAATGGATGATCTTTTGAAAGTGCCCGAGGAAGTTGAAAATGTATTCTACCAAATAGAGAATTGGGTACACAGTAAATCAGATCAAATTGAATTGAAATTCTCTGGAGACATAAGAATAGACCCAGGAGGTATCATATCCGTCGAAGTTGGTGGTAAAAGGTACCATAAATACGTAGGTGGTCTAAGAGGGGTCACTGTAAAGAGAAAGGGCGAGAACTCTTTCCTATTGTCTAGGTCCTATTCTCCCTAGGAACAAAGAAGTCCAAAAAATAGCCACTGCCATGACAATATATGCTATGGATAGTCCCGTTAATACTCCTAGGACTAGAAGATTTATCGCCCAACCATAGAGCATTGTGGTGAGATACAACCTTATTCCACTTCCCTTGGTCGCGGACTCCACTATTTTCGCTATGGAGAATACTGTTATTGCCATGACTACCCAGATGAAGAGTTTCGAATAGTACGAGGAGAAGACCTCTAGGTATCCTCCAGAGGCCCAATCTATTCCAGAGAATCCTCTGTATATCCCAATAGAGAGAAGACCTATTGATAGGATCTCCCCCATTACTGTCAATTTTCTGAATCCCGTCTTGGAGGTAGAGAGGTATTTTCCAAGATCAAATGCTCTGAAGAGTAGGTATGCTCCTATGAGTCCTACTACTATCCTGGAGAAACTTATCGGTACTCCTAGTAGTATTCCGAGATAATAGGTTACTGGATAAAGAACGAACACCACTCCTGGTATACCTAGAAAAGTTCTGGATGATTTTGGATCTCTCAGAGTCTTTTTCAAATACTTCAAAAATATGACATAGGTTTTCTCGAGTCCTGGACTTTGTTGGACTATTATTCTTCTCAGATGGGTTACGGGCACTCTGGACTGAATTATTGGAAGTATGAATTCATCCTCCGCCCCATCTGTGACTACAACCACGTCCTTAGGCTTCGTCTTGTCTAGTACTTCCTCCAATTGCTTAGTGATTTCTTTATCTGAGATAACCCCCACTTCTTTATCCCCAGTAATTACTGCAACTTCTGCCTCGTCTCCATACTCGTCCTTTATTTTGACTGCCCCAAATAGAACATTTAAATCCGAATCCTCTGGGTCAGATAGAGCTAGCTTATTTGCTGCTTCCACTACCTTGTCTCTGCCTATAACAGGAGCCTTCACACCCGCTTTCTCTCCAAGATCGTTGTCTCTGTCAACCGCTAGAACCAGTGTCTTCATCCACACCACCGAGTTTTATGTAGCCATACCTCTCCAGAAGCCTAAACTCCTCTAAAGTGAGTCTTCTTCCCTCTTGAAATCTCTTATACACTTCCTCCGCTTCCTTCCTAAGGGCTTCTTCCCTCAGTCTCTCTTCCTCTTCTATTCTCTTTCTCTCTATCTCTCTGAGTTTGTCTCTTATCTCGTTTCTCTCCTTTATTTTCTCTATCATTTCTTGGTGGTACTTATTCGCTATCTCCCTGTACTCCAAGACCTTCTGATGTGCTTCATCAGCTTTCTGTCTTATTTCGTCTCCCATCTGATAGTACTTCTTCATTCTCTCGTGATATGTCTGTGACTCATTGGCTAATTCTATCATCTTTTCTCTTATGTTATTCATTTCCGCTCTGAGTTTCTCAGCCTCTGCCAAAATCTCTATCATCTTTCTCTCGTATTCTCTAGACTTCCTGACGAACTCCAAATTGAGTTTGACTTCTTTTGCCATCTTCATTACTGTGTCTACTAGTCTCCTTTCCCTCTCCAAACTCATCACTCTGGTCTCTAGCTCCCATTCTATTCTCTCTATCTCCCTTCTTACCCTTGATAGTGGTACTGTTACTTGTTTCCTATACTTCTCTTTTAGATCTCTGTATTCTCTAGCTTTCTCTCTCAATTCTCTTATTTTCTCTATTAATTCGTTTTTCCTCTTCTTAAGCTCCGCTACTTGCTGATTTATTTTATCTCTCTCCTCTCTAGCTTCCCTAGCGACCTTATAGTACTGGGATGCCTCCTGATTGTACATGTTTCTCTTCTCGGCCCACTTCCTTACTTCCTCGTTATATCTATCTCTTTCATCCCTGAGTTTTCTGATTTCCTCGTCTAAAGCTCTTAGTTTCTTGAGCATATCCTCGACTTTCCTCTCTTCGTCCTCCACCGACGTCTCCCAATTGGGTATCTGAGAAGAGCTTAATTAAGTTTCGGAGCACATGTTATATAGGTATGCTGACTGGGTGTGAAAGGGACACCTAGATGTATAGGCCCCTCGAGGGCGGGGAGAAAATGGTCGACTACCTGATCGTGGGATATGGTTCGCTTGGATCTAAGATATGTCAGTCCCTCAAGAAAAAGGGTGAGAGAATACTAGTACTGGAGTCATATAACGAGAATTACAACAAGGCCATAGAGGACGGGATGGAAGCTAGGTTAGCTGATGCCAGAGACCCGACTTTACTAAGAAGGGTTGGTGGAGATAAGGTCAAAGTAGTCATAATAACCCCATCCGACCCGAACGTCATAAGAGATGTAATAGAGAGTGTTAGAAAGGTAAACTCAGAAGCTACTATAATAGCTAGGGCAAAGAATCCGTCTATAGAGAAAGAACTGGGAAATCTCGGATGTGATGTAGTAATATCTGCATCTGAGACTTTATCCGAGGCAGTGCTGAGAGAAGTTGAGAAGATATACTCTTCGAGAAACGCTAGGAGACTGGAGAGAATAATAATGAATGTTGCATCGGTTAACGGTAGGTTCGCCATAGTAATGCACGATGCACCCGATCCAGACAGCATAGCTAGTGCCATGGCCTTCAGGGAAATACTGAAGAATTACGACATAGAATCAGACATAATATATGGTGGAGAGATATCTCACCAAGAGAACAGGGCTCTGATAAATCTGGTTGACGTTGACTTGGTGAACGTCTCTGAATTAGACGCTGGTTGGGCTAGGAGGTACAAGGCCTTTGCCATGATAGACTGCAATCCGGAATACAACAACGTGAGTGCCATGCCAAATGGAAAGCGACCGAACGTGGTGATAGACCATCACCAGGTAGATGTAGAGAGAGTGAGGGAGTTAGTGGGCAACGATGGGCTGGTAGACATAAGAGAGGTGGGAGCTACTTCCACAATACTAGTAGAGTATCTGGAGAGGTTCAAAGTCGAGGTGTCACCAACTCTAGCGACTGCCTTACTCTACGGAATAAGATCCGATACTAGCGACTACACCAGAGATGCCACTAGAGAAGACTTCATAGCCGTCTCTAAGCTTCTCCCTAGGGTGGACTTAGATCTACTTAGCAAGATAGAGACTCCTCCGATTTCATCTGAAACTTTAGATGTTCTGGGGGAAGCTATAAGGAACAGAAGAGTAATAGGAAGCATACTAATATCGAACGTCGGATACATAGAGGACAGGGACAGCTTGGTCCAAGCTGCGGACTACCTACTCAGGTTGGAGGGAATAAGCACCGTTTTAGTTTTCGGAATACTCGGAGATGAGATACACATGTCTGCTAGGAGTAACGACGTGCGAGTCAACATAGGCAAAGTAATGGAGCGGGCATTCAGGGAGTTAGGCTCCGCTGGAGGTCATCCGAAAGCAGCTGGAGCTAAAGTTCCCCTCGGTTTGTTCAAAGCTGTGAAGGACAAGGAAACCCTAGTCAGACTAGTTGGCGATGCTGTCACTAAGAAGTTCCTAGAGGCCTTAGGTAAACCAGCCGAGGTTTTAGAAGAGAGGAGTACAGAGGAGAAAAAGTATTCCTAGAGCTTCACACCTTGGCTTCGACTTTGATCTTCTCTTTCTCGAGTTTCACTCTCTTTTGTTCTTCCTTTCCTTCTTTTATTAGGATTATGTCTCCAACAGCTAGTACCCTCTTGTATGGTACACCGAGGACTTTTCCTCCGTAACTCTCCTCTTCGAGGGATATCGCGACTACTTCTCCTTTGTCCACGTCTATTATGAAATCGAATGCGTTACCAACGTATCTAGCCTTATTGGTGTATATGTCAAGCCCATATAGCCGGGAAATCCTGACGGGCATCTTAACCCTCCAATATTATTCTGGCATCAACAGCTACTGCGTTATCATCATAAGCTATTAGGGGGTTTATATCTATTTCCTTTATTTCTCTTTCCCAATCATACATCAGCCTGGAAATCGAAGAAATGGCTTGAGCTATTCTCTCCTCATTTGCTCCCTTTTTCCCCCTAATTCCTCTTATTATCTTGTATCCCTTAATCTCTCTTATCATTTTCTTTGCCTCTGATTCGTCTATAGGGGCTACTCTGAAAGAGACGTCCTCCAAAACCTCGACGAAGATTCCTCCTAGGCCGAACATAACTGTTGGTCCGAAGTGTTGGTCCTTGATTCCGCCTATTATTAGTTCTATTCCTTGGGGAATCATTTCTTGGACTAGGATTCCAGAAATACTTAGATTCTCTCTTTCTGCTATTCCTATGACTTCCCTGTAGTTTCTTATGAGGTCATCTTCATTTTTTATTCCCAGTCTGACTAATCCTAGGTCACTTTTATGAGTGGCCTGAGGAGATAATAATTTCAGGACCACAGGATATCCTATTTCCTCTGCAGCAGAAATAGCTTCTTTCTCGGTGTATACTTGCCTCTCTCTTGGGATCGATATACCGTACTCCTTAATCAGGTTCTTCGACTCGTGTTCAGTTAGCACAGTTCTGCCTTCTTCTCTCGCCTTTGATATCACTCTCTCTATTGTCAATCTCCTTCCCCTTGGAGAGTGAACGGTCAAGGTAAAAAGCTTTTTTTCAATGTTCTGGTGGGGAGTTTATGATAATTCTGAAGGGCGTAATCCATGGGAGTCAGAGGTCCTCTAGGGAAGTATTCGAGCTAATACAGAGAATCAGTCCTAAGGCGGTTGGAATAGAACTTTGCCAAGAGAGATTAGAGGCTCTCCTTCGAGGTCCAAAAGAAGGATTTTACAGCTCTTTTACACATTATTTCTTGTCTAAGATCCAAGAACTTATTATAGAGAGACTGGGTGGAGTAGTAGGTGAAGAATTCATCTCTGCCCTAAGGGCCTCTGAGGAAGTTGGCGCTAGAGTATTCCCAATAGATTTGCCTCTCTACTACCTCCTAGGTAGGCTGAAGGAGGTTCCCTTGAGGGAAAAGGTATCGCTAATACTTGAACTCGTCCCAAGGAGAATGGAATTAGACCGAGATGGAATAAATCAAATGTTATATAGGATTAGGAGGAGGTCCCCCTCTATATATTCCATAATAATTGAGGAAAGGGACGAATTCATGGCTAGGCAACTAATGCGTTTGGAGAAAGAGTACGATTCAGTAGTCGGTGTAGTTGGAATAGGTCATCTTCCTGGGATAAGCAAGATCTTGAAGGAGAGATTGAGAAATGCAGAAGAGAAAGATAATTAGAGAAAAATCCAAGAAGAAGTATGTCTTAAGAGCGCCTAGAACTAAGTTGGATTCCAAGAGGTTAATTGCTCTCTCCCTTGTACAAGCTGGAATATATGTCCCCTCAATTTCCAGAGGCGGATTCTACGTAATTCTGGCTACTTTAATACCTATACTCCTCTGGATGTTATTCAGACGGGACAATCCAAAGCAATTCACCTTCGAGAGACTAGTTTGGATAATAGCTTCAGGATTCATCTTGGCCAGGGTGATTCTGACCTTCTTGTGAAAGGTTTTTAAACTAGGGAGAAAGTATGCTCGGGGTAAGCAATGACAGAACTCTCTCCCTTCAAGGAGAAACGATTGCTGATGGTTCCAGGACCAGTTGAGGTTCATCCTAGGGTTCTCAGAGCTATGTCTCAGCCAATGATTGGGCATTTAGATCCGGACTTCGTTTCTCTCTTGGACGAAATACTAGACATGCTTAGAAGAGTGTTCCAGACGAGGGGAGATGTGATAATACTAACTGGTTCCGGGACCTCCGCCATGGAAGCAGCAGTTGGAAACGTAATTGAGAGGGGAGATAAGGTCCTAAGCGTTGTTTCTGGTCTCTTTGGAAGAAGATTTGCCGAGATAGCTAGGAGGAGAGGGGCAGAGGTCCATGAGATGAAGTTCCCCCTAGGCTCTTCGGCGGATCCCAGCAAAATTAAGGAGGAGCTAGAGAGTGGAGAGTACAAGGCGCTCACTGTAGTGCACTGCGAGACCTCTACCGGTGCACTGAATCCAATAGAAGAGATAGCAAAGGCTTGTAGAGACGAGGGCGTGATAAGCATAGTAGATGGCATAACCAGCGTGGGAGGAATAGACGTAAGGACTGAGGAGTGGGGAATAGACCTCCTAGTAGTTGGATCTCAAAAGTGTTTGGCTGCTCCTCCTGGATTGGCCATGTTGTCTGTTAGTGAAAGAGCCTGGGAGTGTATAGAGAACAGAAAGGAAGAACTCCCAGATTATTACTTAGACCTACTCAGGAATAAGGGTTACATGGTCGACAGACTCTCTCCGAGAAGGACTCCATTCACTCCTGGGGTTCCTGCTCTCCTCGGGTTATACGAGGCTCTCAAATTAATAGAAGAAGAGGGGCTTGAAAACAGGTTCGAGAGGCACAGAATAATAGGGGAGGGAATGAGAGAGAGTATAAAAGCAATTGGATTGGAGCTATTTCCAGAAGAAGGGGCTTATTCAAACACTTTGACCTCCTTCAAAGTTCCAGAGGGAATAGAGGACAAAGAGCTGAGAGGTAGAATGAAGGAGAAATACGGAGTAATAGTCGCTGGAGGATTGGAGGAGTTAACCGGTAAAATAGTTAGAATTGGGCACATGGGGATCTCTGCTGTTCCGCAGAATGCCTTCGCGACAGTATCTGCACTGGAATGTGCTCTGCATGAGATGGGGTTCAAATTGGAATTGGGATCTGGCATGAGCGCTTTAGAAGATGTCTTTCTCAGAAATAACCTCTAAGTGCATCCTCTCTCCTTTCCTGTTGTAGGCGAAGACGTCCTCCATCCCCGAATAGGGATACCTAGTTATTATGTGTATCACACCGAACTTGGAGAAGAACCTCAAGTCCGACTCAGATGGCCTAGCGCTTCTCCCTGGGTGACTGTGAACGCTCCCCAATACACTAGGATCCAGAGGGAGCATATCGGTCCTTATGTAGGCTGAGGTACCAGACACCTCTGTTCCCGGTAGAAACAATACCTCTTTTATTATTTTCTTCTCCTTGTCTCCTGAGAGTAGTCCAGCGAATTCCCTTGGATAAGCGGACCTAGATGCGCCTAGGATGAAGTCCAGTGCCTCTTCCACTATGTAGAACATATCGGTTAGTTGAACACCGGGAGTATTAATTCATTGAGTCCGAGGGAGCGCATTGCAATGGGGACTAAGAGAAAGCCCATGCAGCTTCCCCTCCTGCAGCCGAAGTATATTGGGAGGATTCCTATTCCTAATGCTGTTATCTCTACTAGGATCCCTCTCACTCCAGAAATGAGAAATATAGCTGAGGATAATCCAAATAGGACCGAAATAGCTACTAGCCTATAGTTTATCTTCTCTACAAATGATGAGAACTTTCTAGAAAGAAACATGGCTAATATCGTCGCTAGTCCTCCCGAAACTAGAGCTGTTCCTATTAGAACCACAAATAGATCCCCAGAGAAATCTCGGAAAATGGATTTGAGTGCTGCTGCTGGCCCACTCCTAGTGGCTCCTAGCAAATAGAGCATTACCATTGCGTACATTGCTTCAGCGGTGTTTATTCCTCCTATGGTGACGAGATATTCTCTCTCGTTCCTCGATTTCCTTATGAGACCTGCTGCTATGGATGGACTAACCCCTGGAATTACCCCGGATATGATTCCAGCAACCGTTCCTGCTAGGCTTCCCCTCATTAGCTCCTTTCTCCTGGTTCTAACCCTGATTATCTGCCTAGGAACTTTTCCGGATGTGAGGACAGAGTGTATTATGGTTGGCGCAGTGAACAATCCGACGAATGAAGGAAATAGAGCTGTGTCTTGATCTAGGAAACCTAGATCCAGGACGTATATTCCCAAGATTCCGGAGAGGAGTACAATGAACATTGCATATATCCTCCTATAATAGGATCGTTCAGAGGCTATGAGAAAGAGGAGTATCCCCGAAAGGACTATAGAGGTGTTCTTTTCTATTATTTGGCTCAATATCGGAAGAACTAGCATAAACATTGGTAAGATCATCAAAGATAAAATTAAGGAGAGAATACTCCCGGCGAGTGTTAGTACTACTGCCATGTGTCCTCTTCCCATGAGCAATAGCCTATGGGCTGGTAAAATTGAGCCTGTGGATGGATCTGGAGCTCCTAAATAAGTGGAAGGTATCGTGTTCACGAAAGTGTGCGCCACGGCCATTGAGACTATGAGGACAGCTAAACCTTCGATTCCCAGCTCTCTAGACAAAATCGGGAAGAGAGGAATGAGTATGGATATCAAATTGTTCACGTGCATTCCCGGTATTGTTCCTGTGATAGACGCTAAAATTGCTCCGGAAATCGCCAATAAGAAGAGAAGAAAGTTGTCAGCCAAGTTCTCTCACCTCTCTGAGTACTATCTCGGGTTCTCCCTTGTAGATTACTATCAGCCCAGAGAAAGAGTAAATTCTTCCTTTAGTGAGTTCCAGTCTCTTGGGAGAGAAGACTCTTATTTCCTCTTCCTTGGTTTTAATCCTCAGAACTGAGAAAGAGCCATAGTCCTTCTCACTGATTAGCTTGGCCTCCAGTAGCACCAATTCTCCTACTTCCCTGTTCTCTATTCCGCAGACTTTCTTTGGTTCCCTGTTTCTTATTTGTACTTCCCCCTCGTATCTCGGAATTAAATAGCAGCGTTTTTCCCAGCACTTTACTCTCCCAGAAGCTATTACCAAGTCTCCTATTCTACCTTTCTTTTCGGTATAGACTCTCAGTTTGCTGGAGCCGTCGCTCAGCTCTAAGTAATTCTCCTCTGCTCTGAAGATGTATCCCCAGGTCATGATTATTTTTCCATTGAGTTCGCTTGATATCTCTCCCAAATCCACGTAGATTTGATTGTTAACTCCCATTGATTGCATTGCTGAGAGACCCATGATCAGGCAGGAGAGAGACAGTTTGAGGAGGAGTTTCTCTGGGCCTCTCAAGACACCCACCTCCTAGTGTCTGACGATATATCAAAACAAACTACTAGTATATAAAGTTTCCTGATCAATCGGATCTTCGGTTTCACCCGTGAGTTGCAAGATGTCTCGAGTACATGGGATTCGAGTCCTTGAATGTGGAATCCGAATGAACTATTCGAGATGACAATGACCTAATGCCGAGGAAATCGACTAGAATGGTGAGCAAAGAAGACGTGTAATGGGTTACCCAGACATCCACCTCTGGAGGAATTGGCAACTTCAACTCAGTTATCTCGCAGGTTCCATTTACTTGGAAGAGTTCTAGAATCCAACTCTCTTCCTTAGGGAGAGTCCTAGCTTTAAATGCGGGATTCCTCAGGATTATTTCCTCTAGGTATTCTGAGCCATCCTCTCTTTCTCCCTTGATTATCCCTAAGAAGACTGGGGATTATCTCTAAGAAACTGGGCAAGTGTCTTCGTCTTCTTGTCCTTGGACTGAAACTAAGGTAGTTCCGAGCACGAGCAAAAGGCTAAGACATATTCTTGTACCCCCAGGGCATGGAACCACCTCGCCAGAGGCGAGCGAAACTCAGATTTAACTCTTTTTTGGTTTACTGGTAGAACTCAGCCTCTGGCTATTGTTTCATTCCTCTCCCTTTCCACTGAGGATCTCATCGCCCTATTGAGGTCCTTGGATGTATCGAAAGTAGTACCTATCACGAAGGTGAGTATCGCTAGCGTTATCGCCATGAGGACCATGTATTCCGCAGACGCTTGACCCGAGCTTCTCATGCGAGTTGATTCAGCTCTAGGAAATAAAAGTCTTTTCGTCTATACCAAGGAACTGAGGAATTGGAGAGCCTCTCCAAGAAGTACCATGGAGTTCCCTAACGTAATTGAGATCAGGAGGCCTATTAGAATTCCTGGACCGAAGGGTATTCCCTTCTTGATCTCCAGAGTATTCCAGTCAATTTCCCCTCTCTTCCTCAGATCAGCGAGAAGCTCTATTTCCTCTTTAGTCAGGCCTTCTGCACTTGGGAAAACCAAACAGTTCTCCTTGTGTTTAATTAGATTTCTGAGAGTTGCCTTCTCCTTCCTTATTTTCCCCTCGGCCTCGTACACTATTTCGGAACTTATCATCCCCGGCTCCAGCTCCTCTATTCTAACTTCTTCCCTGAGAATTCTCCTGTTTATTACCCTCAGAGACGAGAAAACGAGGGCAATGGTGAGCAAGAAGAGGGAAGTAGTTATTAACCCAGAGGCGTTCCTGGTGTAAACTAGGGCTGAAATTCCTAGAAGAAACGCAATTGTTGTGAACTCCGCCCTTTTTCGGAGTAGGTAAGCTAAAGCCAATACTCCTAGGAGAGTCACCCACCACTTGGAGAAGATTTCCGAGAGAAAGTAAATCCAAAATGAGAAGGCTAAGGCCTTGACTGGTCTCCACTCTGAGTAAATCTCCCTGAATATTCTCCTTTGCCTAATTGCCTTGTAAATCAAATATGAAATTAAGAATGGGAAAGTTCCAATCACGCTATTCACGAATATCGTGAGGGGAAATGCTACTTCATCTATTCCGGTATAGGTCGCCCAGGGGGAAATGCCAATTGGCCTAGGTATCAATATTCCAATGGCAGTCATTAGTTTTACGTCTCCTCCTCCCCATCCCCCCGTGAAATAAATCAAATAGGAAAGAGAAAAGGCTACTCCTGCCCCTATCAGAGACCAAAGGATTGGCTCAGGATTCAATTCCACTAAGGACTCCAAGGATCTCAGGAGTAAGCCTAATGCTACCATTGAGTAAGTCAATCTATTGTATATGTAGCCTGTCTTGAAGTCCGTGTAAGCACCTATTCCCGATCCTATCAGGGCTGTGAGCAGAGCTAGGAAGTCCCACATGTGATCAGTCCAAGAACTCTAGTATTACTCCTCCAAACCTCTCAGCAACGAAATTATACACTATTGCGAATATGGCTGCTCCTATGAATCCACCTATGGCTCCGAATATGGTCATTGCCACTATGGTAACTCCAGTTGATCCTGCAGTCGGCATTGCGGCAACTGGAAGTGTCCTCATGAGCGTGGAAGTGGCGGTGGCTAATATCACTCCTTCTATGAATCCGAATATGGCACCTATTATTCCCATTATCTTCGCTAATGAGAGCACATCTATCCTTATGAGTTCCGCTTGGAAGGGCTCTGGTTCCTCATACTCCCCTCTCTGGTAGTACTCCCTATCCCCATAGTAGCTCACGCCTACCACCCATACATATGTAATATCAACATATTATAAACCTAAGCCTTCCTTCCCAGTAGGCCAGAGATGAGCTTGCTTATTATGTTCTCCTTCTTCGGTAATGGAATCTCGTATTCCACTCCTATTAGATCTGCTGCTAACTTCTTTATTGACTCTGAAGCAGGAGACTTCGGAGACCTAACGACTACTGGTTCTCCGAAAGCTATGCTTCTCTTCACTTCGGGATCCTCTGGAATCTCTACTAGAACTTTAGTTTCCAATATGGTTTCCACTTCGTCTTTTGAGAGTTCGGTCTTCTGGTAGCTCACTCTGTTGAGCACGGTTCCTACTATCCCAGTTTCTAGTCTTTCTGCGACTATTTTCGTTTTAAGAGCGTCTGAAACCGCAGCTATCTCTGGATTGGTCACCAAGAGTAGTTCTTGTCCTGAAGCTATGGCAGTTATGGCGTCTTTCTCTAGGCCAGCTGGAGAATCTATTAGGAGAAAATCACATTCCCCTATGAGCTCTATTAGGACATCCTTAAGCCTCTCTGGTCTTATTTTTCTCAATCCTTCCAGAGATACCCCTGCTGGGACTACTTTCACTCCTGAAGGTCCTTCGTACATAGCATCCCTTGGATCGGCCTCTCCAGCCAAGACGTCTTGTAAAGTAACTGGTTTTCCTTCCATCCCGAGAATTATCTCTAAATCGGCCATCATTATGTCTGCATCTAGTATTATCACGTCTCTGTTAAACTGAGATAGGGCCACTCCCAAATTGGCAGTGACGAATGTCTTGCCAGTCCCACCTTTGCCTGAAGCTATGGTTATTGATAGTCCCAACTTTCCTCCCCCTATTCCCTCTTCACCTCTCTTATATACCATTCCTCCCATTCGTCGACTTCTCCATCGAAGTCATCATCGCCTGAGACCTCAAATAGGGAGTAGCTCCCGACCAATCCGAATTCGTCGAAGGTTATTTTTCCGTTCAAGAATTGATTCACAACTGCTGTAGTTCCGCTCCTGTTGCAGCCGGCTAAAACTAAGAAGAAGTTCCCCTCTCTGTACAAGAGGGAGGCAATTGCACAGGAGGAACACTCTCCTAACTTTCCGTCTGAGAATGGAATTGGAAGCATTTCGTTCAACTCTCGAGACAATTCATTGACTACTGGTCCTCCCACTAGTATGGCCCATCCGCCTTCGTATTCGGAATCTAGCAACAGTTTCAACCCGAGTTTCCTTGATATTCTCTCAGCGTTTAATCTATCTGAGTCAGATAGAGTCCTAGTTCCTAGCACAACGTATTCCATTCCATCCAAGACCGAAGTGAAATTCAGGCCTGTCCTAATGGAGAGCAGAACCAGAGAGTCTGCCAACACTGACATATTTCTCTTTCTTTTTTCTCCCTTAATAGCACTCATTTCTTCTATTGCTCTGTAATCCCCTTCCAATGCATTAGCCAATGTCAAGAGGCTTTCGTCCCTGGTTACTTCTCTCAGGACACTCACACCCTTGGTGAAGTTCCCCTTTGTTAGACCGAGTTCGAAGAGCTTTCCCTGCATCAAGTTCAGGTAATAAATTCTCCACCATCCTCTCTCCAAGAGGAACTTACTCATCTCGTCGTTCATCTCGGGCAGATCCCTAAATACCACTTCCCTGACGGGCTTTCCTGGGAATCCCATGACGTCTATTGCTCTCTTACTGGCATAATAAGCTACTACGGAATTGTATAAGAGCCTACCAGATATCTCGCCTGCATTATGGGGATAGACCTCGATGGAGAGCAAGTCTAGCTCCGCTGCCAAGAGGTGGGTCTTGGCTGTGGAGAGCATGTGCCTAGCGAGTATAATGGAAGTGTTTAAACCCTCCTTGGATTTCTCTTCCTCAACTTTCAAAGCTTTAGAAAACTCTTCCTTTGCTTTATTTAGAAAATCCTTTGAATATTTCACTGGATCCGTCTCCATCTGCTTTAAATTGTTTCTGACTGCATTCATTAGAGTCTCTCCCTTAGATGCCAGATATATTGCCTCTATAGTCTTGTTTTCCGATAGGTAGTCTCTGGCGATCTCTAAATTTATTCTGGCTTCCAACAAATTGTCCAATAGGAAGGAATAGTATCTGTCTGGAATGTACTTCGTCTTATCCTCTAATTCTTTTTTTACCTCAAGCATCTGCTCCTCCAAATCTGAAATGTACTCTTCAACATCCATTTGAGATTCGGAAATAGAAGAAGGGGGGAGTAGTGAAATTGCTAGGAGGAAGAGTGAAAGCAGGGCAAGTGGAGTTGAGTGTCTAGGCATGGAAATTACCTCGAGAGTTCTATTTCCTCTATCACGACGTGAGTGTACGTGGATTCCACCTCGTCCATTCCCCTTATCTCGTTTATGAGGTTCCTCAGGTCCTCCAAGTTGCTACACTCCGCCTTCATCAGAACGTCGTATTCTCCTGTGACGAAATATATTTCCTTAATCTTGTCGTATGACATAAACTTCCTCTTTATCTCTCCACTCAGTTTTCCTCCTATTCTAACGCTTATGAAGGCAACTATTCTATCGGGATTCATCAATTCAATCCCCTACTGATTTCCAGAAGAACATATAAAAATGTGTTCTGTCTCTCCACGTAGTGCCCAATTGTCGAAAGTGCCGATTTCGGTCCAGATTAGATTCCACAACGGAACTTTCACAAACCGAGCTTGTACACATGGGACCCAGTTGCAAGACTAACAATACTACTACTAGTCTAAGATGCTTGATCTGATGTAAAGAATAGCTTCATCTGCTTCCCCTCCTATTCCTATAGAGGAGAACTAGCTCGAACAGATAAAGACTCTCATCTGAGTGAAAGCAGAGGCTAGTGTCAATGACTCTTCCAAAATCGTCTACTAAAACTGTGTAGTCTGATTCTGCCTCAGGATCGTGGACTTCCAGAGTAGTTCCCTCTTGGGATTTTGTTCCTAGGGTCACCTCGACTCCGAGTTCCTCGAGGAGCTCCATCATTCCCTCCAACCCCTTGCCCACTATGGAATTGGAACTCAATCTAATGGGGAAGATGTAAAGAATTGGAAGGAAAACTGGAAATCTGGGCCCCTTTAGAACTAAACCGATGGAATAGACATTTCTTACTGTCTCCTCTCCCTTCTTCTCGGGATACACATAAATTTTCTTGGCTAGTGTTTCCTTTCTCCTCTCAAAACTTGGATTTATTACTTGATCTCCAATTACAACTCTTCTCCTGAGTTTCAGATTAGGCAAAGATCCTATTGCAATGACTTCCTTTTCCCTTATTCCGGAAACGTACTCCAAGAAGTACTCTGGGACTCTCCTAGTTATCCTACCTTCCTCCGAATAGAATATCGGAAACTTCCTGTATCCGATCAGGGCTAACAATTACCTCACCAATCTGCTTATTCTTATTCCATCTTCGCTAATGTGGGCTATGAAGGAGATCTCTGAGTCATTCATTAGCCACTCTCTGAAGGAGTAATATGCCAGAGCAGATGCTAGAGATCCTAGAGCTCTGAAGTCCAGCCTAGAGCAAACGTCCCTCACTCCCCTGAGAACACTACTTATGTCTCCCCTCGGGAGAACTAGGTTCTCTCCCCAGTCGATGTAAATGTAGTTCTCGGTAACCCCTAGGAACAGAGTTGGGATTCCGCTTCTCGAGGAGTATTCCCTGACTAATGCCCTAGATTCGACGTTATCGAAACTACAAATGACTATATCTGGATCGAACTTGCTCTGGAGGTCCATTAGTTGTTCCATCTTCTGGACGTTCATGTGAACGGGGAAAACTGGTACTTCTGAAAGGAGGGAAACCAAGGATGCTAGAGCCATGACCTTCTTCCTGCCCTCATATCCCTTTGGGATTAAGTGATTATCGTAATTGCCTAGCTCGACCTCGTCTCTGTCCACCAATACGAGAGAAGACAAATGAGGTAGGACTTGAGGTACTAGGTTCGAACCCAGGAATCCGCATCCGAGGAAGAGGGCTCTCACCTTCCTCATCTCTCCTCCCCTCCTCCTAGGAGTTTGGCCAAGAAACCTTTTCTCAGACTTTCCCTTGGTCTCCTTGGGAGAGTTATGGATCCTATTTCCTCAAGCATTGGTCTTCTGGATGTAATCTCTTCTTCTCTTAGCCCTCCCTCGTTGTAGATGGTGCTCGCTAACTCTAAGACATTTGATATTATTCCAAGAGCTAGCCTTGGGTGAAACTCACTCACTTCTACCTCCGCGCAAGGGTAATTTAGCTCGCTCGCCCTTACTCTCTCATCTCCACTCCCTGGGACTCTTACGAAAATCAGAGGTGGTCTCCCTAGTTTCTCCAAGAGGCCTATCGTTTCTCTCAAATAGGGAGGAGTGTTCTCCTCAAAGTCGCTGATTAGAATTATCAATTTGACTCTATTTCCACTTCTCTTAATTTCCTTTGCAAGGAGGAGTATTGAGCTCCCTATGGAGGTAGTTCCATCCACTTCGATCTCTTTGATCTCCTCTGGATCGAGCAGAAAGGCGTATTCCCTGAAGGCTATGAGGTATCTCACTCCGGCCTTGGAGCTGAAGAACCTGTAAAAGGCCTCAGCTATTTCCTTGGACTCTGCCATGGATCCTGATACGTCGAATATTATGGCCAAGTCCCTTAGGCCAATTCTGGCTATTACCTCCTCGGCAACTTCCCTCATTCTTCTCAGGATTTCCCTCTCCAGGTCTTCCGTTATAGCTTCGTTCTCCTTGAGGTGTTCCAATATGTGGGAAAAGGCAAATGGGTTCCTCATCTCCCTGATCTTCCTTCGGGCTATCTCCTCGAATTTCTCTCCTAGGACCGTTCTGTACCACACGGCATGCCTCAGGAAGTCCTCTGGCTTAGAAGACTTAGCAATCTCTTCTGCCTCCCTAGGATTCTGGACTACGTTCACAAGCACGTGAAAAGGCGCGTACTTCACTAGATCGGTTAGTCCGACTCCAAGCTTCTCGATTGCCTCTTCGACCGAGAGCCTAGAGAGATTAGAGGCGAAGAGGTAATTCTCATGCGATATTCTCTTTCCATTTATTTTCTCTCTCGGAAGCCTGAGATAGGAGAAGAGTCTCCTGAATCTACAAGGAGATGAGAAATATGCTTTCATTATTTCCTCTCTGCTCGAGTTAGCTATCTTGACTGCTATAGCCATTCTCAATCTCTTAGTGTTCTCCTTACCGTTTACTATCTCGGAGAAATGTAATAAATGGGGTAGGGGGACCCTCTGGATGAGGGCCCAAGCGGTTTCCCTGTATCTCTTCGAGGAGTGGTTTAGGAGTGAAAGCAGAGCACTGCACAATCTTTTCCTGTGATAAACTCCTCTTTCTATACAGTAGGCGATTACTCTAGCCAATGGATCTGGATCCTCCCTAGAGA
>Ga0209410_1000339_pt1 | contig 21331 bp, 23 predicted proteins | sample Mar14436cmmetaG_FD_184135 | JGI IMG/M metagenome (GOLD analysis project Ga0209410, IMG submission 184135) | Marine hydrothermal vent microbial communities from Guaymas Basin, Gulf of California to study Microbial Dark Matter (Phase II) - Marker... ... | reverse complement strand
TCTATATATTTCTCGTCAACTTCAACAACGTATCCCATGGCTCCGAAAAGCTCCTTCACAAGGTTCATGTCATCCTCAGAAACATTTGTGCCTCTGCAAACCGCCGTTGCAGAGTGCCTAGCTATTAGGTTGATATTCGGCATTGCCCTAACTACTCTGATGCCCTTAACACTTTCCTCAATTTTTCTAGTTGTAATAATTGCTGCAACAGAAATAACTAATCGCTTTCCATTCTCAACATATTCCTCAATCTCTTTAAAGACAGGAATAACTTGGTGTGGTTTGACAGATAAGATTATTACATCTGAAGTAGAAGCAGCCTTCCTGTTATCCAATAGAACCTCGATGGGCAAATATGTTAGCTCCTTTTTTCTTCTCTCAGTTCTGCATGTAGCTGTAATATTTTTGTATCCAGTAGCAAGCAATGCATTCACGATAGCTTCTCCTATTTTTCCCGCTCCAATAACAGAGATTCTTATTTTTTTGCCATTCAGAGGACAACACCCTGTTTTTTAGAAGATAAAAAATTAAAAACATTTATTCTTTTCGGTCTTCTACTTAAAAACCGTACATGTAAAAACCTACTTGGTTAAAATTCTTTCACTCCCCTTGAACCTACTACTGATTTACCATTAGACTCCTTCATCACCTCGATGTTTAGACTTCAATATTGGCCGAAAATATTAAAATTCATGGGATAATATCCTAAAGCTGGGTTTTGAATGATACTTTCAGATAGGGATATTTTGGACGCGATAAATAAAGGAGAGATTATTATAGACCCATTCCTTAAGGAAAATCTTGGGCCCTGCTCTATAGATTTAACATTGTCAGATGAGTTTTTGATCTTTGGCGGGGATAATCTAATAGATCCAAAAAACTTGGATTCGATGCAGAGAAATACTAAAATTGTGAAGACTGGCAACAAACCCTTTATAATAAGGCCGAAACAGTTTGTGCTTGCATCTACCCGTGAGAGAATAAAGATCAGTACAAAGTATGCTGCAACTTTAGAAGGAAGGAGTAGCGTAGCAAGACTTGGAATAGTTGTCCATGCAGCAGGCCTAGTGAATCCGGGTACGGGAGAGGTAAAGCCTAAGCCACTTATATTGGAAATATTTTGCCAGAACACGACCCCGGTTATGCTGTATCCAGGTATGAGGATAGTTCAAATACTATTCCATAGACTTACAAGTCCCTCATCGATAAGCTACGATAGACGAGAAAAATCGACATTCCATTTAGATAATAGATGGATAAAATTCAGGCTGTGATGAAATGAAAAACATTCTGATAACTAATGACGACGGTCTATCTTCAATAGGGTTAAAATACTTGATAAAAAGTGTTAGTAAAATCGTTGACCCCGATAAAATGTATGTTATCGCTCCTGTACAGCAGAGAAGTGGAATAAGTAAGGCCATATCGTTCAAAGTTAAGACAAAAATAATTAGTAAAGAGAAACCGGTGATAATCGGGATCGATGGTACACCAGCAGATTCTGTCCTGTTAGCAGTTAACGGCATGGTTGAGAATATAGGCTTCGTATTAAGCGGATTTAACTTAGGGCCTAATTTGGGAATTGAAGATGTATTGACCTCAGGAACTGTGGGTGCAGCCTTTGAAGCAGCTTTACATAATATTCCCTCAGTCTCACTATCAATTGTGGCTGAAAAATGGGACGATTATAATAATCTTACTTTGAAAGACCTTGAAGAGATTGATGAATGGACAACAAAAATTATTTCATATATCTTAAAGAGTGGACTGCCGGAGAACGTTGACCTACTCAATATTAATTTTCCACTCGGAAGAATAAAGGGAATAAGGATAACAAAGATTGGAAATCATTATTATAGGAATTTTTATGAACATGAAAAAGATACCTTTAGGGTAAAGAAATGGAGCCTAGCATATTATGAATGCGACGATAGATTATCTGATATCCATGCTATTAAAAATCACTATGTTTCTATCACACCACTCAGAATAAATAACCTAGTAGACAACGAAGACATGCTCAGCACATCAAAGGAGTTTTTCAAAGACTTGGTAGTGGAGAATCTTTAATTCGTATTCAGTGCTTTACTGAAGGAATAATTTCTCAGGAGAACTTAAAGAATCTTTGTATCCCTCAAGGGTTTATACGAGTATATCTTTTCTTCTAGTTTAGATATAAAATCTTCCCAGCTACTTTTACCATTGATCCAGTCAGCGATCAAGTCTACGTTATTGGAAATAAATTTTAGAAATTCTTGCCATGTCCATCCGTTTCTCGAGAGAAAAACCTTCCATCTCGAATTGCTCCACAAGTAAGCTGGTATCCTGTTGCCAGTTAACAGGATCTTGATGTTATTATTATTCAATGCTAAGGTTACTTTTAGCATCTTCTTTAGTTCAAGTGGCTCTGGAGGGACTGGTAGACTAGAATTCATTCTAACCTAATATATATTCCATCACAACTTCTTTAATAACGTATTTTTAAAAATAATGTCGGGTGAAATTGTGAATATACTTCTGAATCAGATCAATGTGTACGAGGAAAAGGAGAAAAATTTAGAAAAGGTCCTAGGGATAATCGATAAGCATGATTCGGATCTCATCATATTCCCGGAGTATACAATGGGTGTTCCTAAAGGGAAATTAACTAAAGAATATGTCTGGAAAAATGCTGAGCCTCTGGACGGTGAATTTATAACGCGTATTATCGATAAGTCAGAAGAAAAGGGGGATGCGATAATATTCACCGCATACCTAAAAGAAGACCTTCGAGTTTATAATGCTGCGATTTTCGCTGACAGAGGAAGGATACTTGGCGTATATAAGAAGATACACTTGTTTGATGCTTTTGGGTTCAGAGAATCTGAAATATTTTCTCATGGTAGCGAATTAACACTCTCGACATATAAACAGTTTAAGATAGGTTTAGCGGTTTGTTTTGATATAAGATTCCCCGAAATTTTTAGGGCAATGATGTATGAGAACGTGGATATCATTATTGTACCTGCAGCATGGTATAGAGGTAAGTACAAGATTTTACAATGGTATTCACTAGCACTCTCTAGGGCTCATGAAAACAACGCCTACGTTATAATGGTTAATCAGACAGGTGAGAAATTTACAGGGCACTCCCTTGTTGCTTCACCTCTCGGTTATATCCTTCTAGATCTCGGAGAAGAAGAAAAAAGTGTATCTTTTGAATTAAGTTCTGAGGAAATTTCCATCTCCAGAAAAACCCTACCAATGAAACAACTCTCAAAAAGAGACCTTTACATAAGCTTTTATCGAAAAAACCCTAAAAGTTAAAAGTTTTATATTATAACTTAAAGCGGATGACTGGTAATGCAAGCTGTAAATAAGAAACCCAGAAAGAAAGTAGTTATCATAGGCGCAGGTCCTGCAGGACTATTTGCAGCATATATGCTCTCAGATTTTTTCGATGTAACGATTATAGAAGAAAAAAATGTCATAGGCGGTGCTGGTTTACATTCTGATGGAAAACTGAATTTTCATCCAAAAATTGGAGGAGATTTAACACAGTTTGTAACACTTAATGAAGCTTGGAAGATTATAGAGTTTATTGAGAAAAAGTTTGTTGAGTTTGGGGCCGAACCAGGAAAATTTAATGAGAAGAAAATGAGAGAACTAGAGATAAAGGCCATAAAACATGGAATAAAATTCATTCCTATAAAACAGTCACACATAGGCTCAGACTACCTTCCTAGAGTTATCTCTAACTTTAAGAAGGTTTTAGAGAAAAAAGGCGTGAAGATAAAGTATAAGACGAAAGCTTTAGACTTTAGACAAGAGAACGAACGCGTAGATAGCATAATAACAGATAAAGGAAAGCTTAAGGGAGACTATTTTATAATTGCGCCTGGTAGAGGAGGATTCGAATGGATCAACCAACTAGTCAAGAAGCATAACCTAGAATTCTCATACAATCCTATAGACATAGGAGTTAGAATAGAGGTTCCTAATGAAGTATTCAAAGAAATAGTAGAGGACTATAATCTGTGGGATCCTAAGTTTTATATAAGGACTCCAAGCTACGATGATTTTGTTAGAACATTTTGTACCAACCCTGGAGGATTTGTCGTGAGAGAGTATTACGGCGATTCTATATTTGGTGTAAATGGTCATGCCATGAAGAAATATACATCAAGGAATACTGATTTCGCATTTCTAGTAACGATAAAGTTAACAGAACCGTTGGAGAATACAACCATATATGGTATGAGACTCGCACAGCTCACAAATACTCTAGGTGGAGGTAAGCCTCTCCTCCAACGCCTAGGTGATATAATACGGCACCAGAGATCAACATGGGAAAGAATCAGGAGAAGCTACATTTCCCCTACACTGAAGAACGTGACACCAGGAGATATAAGTATGGCGTATCCTGCCAGGATAATGACAGATATTAGAGAAGGATTGGAGGCATTAGATAAGGTTATTCCCGGAGTATATTCGGATTCAACACTTATATATGCACCAGAAATAAAGTTCTATGCAATTAAGATCAAAACAGATAAGTTCCTAAGAAGTATCAATTTAAAGAACCTCTTCCTGGCTGGTGATGGCGTCGGTGTATCGAGAGGCATTGTAGGAGCAGCGGCTACAGGAATTATAGCTAGCATGGGAATATTAAAGGACGAAGGTATCGACTACAAAGAGCTTCTCAAATAAATCCAAAGGACAAGAGCCTATTGAAATCTGCATTAAACCTAAAAGGATAAATCTCTAGGACATCCTCTTTGCAAATAATAAAAAGGTCGATTAAAAGAGGAGGCTCATCACCTTTCAGTCTCACTCCCAAGGCTTCATCGCATTTTTGTACTTTGAATAAGATAATATAGTTTCCACAACACTCTACCGAATCCCGTTTTATTTCATAACAAAATCATTTTTCTAGATCAAGTTGAAATAATGACATTACGGAAAATGATGATTGAGTAACATTAATAGGTTACCTTAGTTTAACAGATCAGTAATAAAAATCCTGAATAATACGTAGTTCTTGCATAGTTAACGACAATCCTAAATAATCCGGTTTCTACTAACCTCTAGTGGCTCACCTCAGCCACTAAGCAATTGTAGGTAAAGATGAAAGAGGTATGAGTACGAAAGTTTATATTTCTGGAGACCGGTAGCCAAGAGTACTCTAGCTAAGCTAGATACATTCCATAAATATATTCAATACAAGATCGGAAAAGTAAACTTTATTTGAGATACCCAGACATGGTGGTCAATCCTGGAACATATTCTCAATGACTAGATTGAGGGAAGGCGTTAGGATCACAGATGGTTGTATTAAAGGAACGCTTACTGAAAATCTCGTTCAGTTAAAGAAAAATATACTCTCGTCGGATGCAGATTATGTGATGCTCCTCTTTGGTTCGGAAGATGTTCTCAAAGGAGTGATAATGAGACCTTTATTGAAAGACTTAGCCAACTACTTCAAGCTGTAACAAAAGAAAAACTCGCGTAGTTCTGCTAACTCCACCACCATTATCCGAACAACTGATCGTAAAAGACTATACTTTACAAGATGTTCGAAAACTTCAAGCCTAACTTTCTGACCTTGTGCAGAAGATCTACGGTTTGGCTAAGAATATGTCGGTACCGTTAATTGACCTATGCTCCTTTTTCCTCGATGACCGTTTAGCATACGACCATCTCTTTGAAGGATGGTTACTGGATGGCGTCGCCCAGACGGCAATGGCTTCGCTCATAGCCGGAGAATTTCTCGATATTCTTGGAGTGGAAGGTTTCCCGAAGCCCATTCTATGCGATTACCAGAGAATATATACGGATAACCAACATGTCGAAACAATGCATAACGCGTTCACGGATCTCACATATTTTAAAGGCATGTTTTTCATAGCTTTTAGAACAGCTTCTACTCATGCTAGTACAAGTAAGGGAATGATAGTAGTTCTCAAGTCCAGAGACGGGATCCACCGGGAAAAAGATGCAATTTTAGGAACTGCTAACGAGGACAACCGTGATCCCAAATTCCTTAACACTGGACATAAGCTATTCCTCTACACACCAACTATCAGTCTGATGGAATAATGACATATGGTTTTGAAAGAATAGGAGATGATAAGTGGGATGACCCATTCGAATGCGGACCTGCCGTCTTTTGGAGACCTAAAAAGTATGGTGATAGATTCATTGTGGCAACTTATGGTTGGCCTGATGCAACTGTAAAACTTCTCTCAAGCAAAGACGGGCGAAACTGGACAGTTGAATCAACCATATTAGAGAAAGAGACTGGAGGGAATGAGACAGATTTGTGGATTGAAGGCGACAAGATTATAGCCTTTTCTAGAAGAGAAAACCCAAAAGGCGAATATGACATGCTAATATCTGTATTTAATCCTTCTAAAAATAAATGGAAGACTACAAGGACTGGCCGTACAATCCATGCACCTTGCGTTTTCAGCGTTAGAGACAAGCTCTTTATTAGTGGAAGATACTGTGTTTATTCTCATGATGAATTTGCTGTGCTTACCAAAGAATTTGGTACATTTGGTAAAGGTGGGCCTGAAGCAGAAAAAATCGATCCGGCTCGTGTGGAACATTACCATCATGGGTTACATACAGGAATATTCCTTTTAGACGGAAAACGTCCACGTTTGATTATGGAGCTTTTAAGTGCGGGAGATAGTAGTTATACAGGTGTAGTTCGCTATGAGCGAGAGTATGTGATTACTGACTATACTATGCATGAATACTATAGGCCTATATGCCGCCCGGGTGATTGGGAAACACCCTGTGACATTTACATGTCTAGAATACGCTTCAAAAATTTTAAGGAATGATTAACAAAACACTCTTTTATTTTGAAATATTCCGAGTATTCTAAAACTGTTTAGAGTACTCGTATAGAAAGTTCTCTATGAGGCTAACTGTGTATTTTATATCTTCCTTATATGCTAATGAGAGAGGAGAATGAATGTATCTTGACGGAACGGAAACTGCTGTAACTGGCACTCCTTCCCTTGCAAGTTGGATACGTCCAGCATCGGTACCGCTGTGGGGAGAAAGTTGTAGCTGATAAGGTATATCATACTTTTCGGCTGTTCTACGTAGAAAATCGACAAGTTTTCTGTTCGCTAGGATTGTTGCATCCATAACCCTAATAGCGGGTCCTTTACCAACAACTGTAATGTAGTTTTCCTCAGGAATATTTGGAACATCCATAGCGATAGTCCCTTCCAAGGCTATAGCTACGTCAGGTTTTATCCGGTAGCTCGCGATTGTGGCACCTCTTAGACCAACTTCTTCTTGAACAGAGAATACAAAGTAGATGCTTCCCTTTGTCACGTCTATGTTTTTAATAACTTCTACCATTATTGCACAACCTATTCTATCGTCGAAAGCTTTTCCTATAACATGCTTTGACCATTCTTCGAAAAAGGGAGCGAACGTTAGAGGTGTTCCCTTCTCAATACCCATATCCCTGACTTCTTCTTCGCTACTAGCTCCGATGTCGACGAAAAGATCCTCTATTGAAGGTATAGTTTTTTGGCTATCAGCATGTTTTAACATGTGGGGAGATATGGTTCCTATAATGCCAGTAATGTCTCCCTTCCTGCCCATTAACACGACATTTTTTCCTATGACGTTAAGAGTATTTATGCCTCCCAAATTTGTAATTTTGATAAAACCGTTTTCCATGATGTGTTTAACTATGAATCCAACCTCGTCCATATGTGCATCAAGCATTATTATGGGTTTACCATCACCCTTTCTCACAATGAGGTTCCCCAATGTATCAATGATTATCTCATCGGCGTGAGGTTTAACTTCCTTATACACAAACTCTCTCACTCTATCCTCGAATCCCGGAGGACCCAATGTTAAACTCAGATTTCTCAATACGTCGATTATATTCGACATATTTTACAGAGTAACAAGTGTGTTAGATATACTTATCCATAAAGGATGTTGCATATCTTTAACAGATAGGCTACCTATAGATATGTATTTAATAAAAATTACTTAGTCTGACGTTAACTAATGCAAACATTTAAAATCTTTAGCGAATATATAAGAAATAGAGATAAAAAATAAAACATTTTATCAGGCAGGCATGGTGTCAGTCTCATCTTCCGGTCTAACATTTAGAAATAGGCAAGTATATGAAGATATTATTAGGTATACGCATCATCTCCTCTTCTATCTTAACCAGGATATGGTTATCGTATTGGAAAGACTAAACGAGATATTACCGCGAGAAGTTTGGATAGATTTGCTCATTAAGCTAGATGAATGGTTGACGTCGATAGTCTAGAATCCTCACGTAATCATATTAAGAAAAATTAAGAGAAAGAAAATTATTCTTTTAATTCTTTCTCGGCTTCCTCTAGCAGATCCTGTAGATAAGCTAATGCTTTTATGGCCTGTGCAAACATTATTAGTCTGTTCGAAGCTAAGTCTTGAATTGTCTCAATATTTAGTGCCTTTTTCAATAGTTCCCTGTCCTCAGGCGTAATACCGCTAAGAGCATTCACTGGAGCGTTAGCTAGCTCTATAGGGCTCTTTTTCTCCCACTCCTTATCCAATGCCTTCTCCCAGAAGGGTGCGAGCATAACTATTGCTTGCGCAACTGTGACGTACTTATTATTCGCCAAGTCACCAACAGTCTTTATACCTAAGGCTTTATCAAGCAACTCCTCGTCATTCTCCGAAATTCCCCGTATAGCACTTATGGGTAGTTTCAGTATATCTTTAGGAGAAAGGTGCGCGTATTTCTTATCAACAAGTTTAGACAAATCCCATTGTATACTCATACAGAATATAATTATGTTTCTTCAACTATTAAATATATCTAAAAATAGCAAAGCCTTTTATGGTGATTAGTAAATGGTGAAGCTACCCCGGAAGTTCCTCAATTGGAACTATTTTCCTAGGAGAAAACTAATTCAAAATATACTTGAGAATAAAATTGAGAACCCTGCAAAGTTCTTTTTGGAGTTTACAAGACATAATCCTACCTTATGTACTGCAGCCGAAGTAAACGGGAAAATTATAGTTAACGGAAAAATAGTCGGTATAGGGTACGTACCACTAAAAGAAAGAATTCCAGAATGTCTTAGGATTTTCAGAGAACACATAAAGATTTCAGACGAAAAATATGAAAAAGTAAAGGGAGATAGAAAGGAGCTACAGAAACTGTACCGAGAACACGCTGACAGAGGATTGAGACTATTATTGGATCATATTTATGTTAGTGAAGATAAAGCATTTGAAACTATAGATTTTGAAAAGATGGCAACAATCGAGCTTGCGAAGAGACTTCCACAGTCATCCAAGCATACTTGGGATCTTATACAGAAAAATAAGTATGTATGTCTTGTTTTCTTCCAGCCGCCTTCAATAAGCTATGAGATTAGAGGCGTCGCTGAGATACGCGAAGAAGGAGATTATCATGAAATAGTCAATTTAATTCACGATTGCTACCATTACACACCTCCGGACGCACGTAAAGACAGGCCAGTCTATCTAATAAATGTCCTAGAGGTTTATGATAACAGTGCTTCACCTTCAGGATTCGGAACAAAAATAGCCTAGTCCCCCTTTTTGAACATATCTCTTATTTCTTTTAAATACCGGGCCTGATCTATCTCTGCTCTATAAGGTGCTGTAATCATTTTCTCGATTATATTCTTCAATATCGTCGGATTCTTGACTCCATATAGACATTTCAGTGGATCTCTCGAAATTTCCTTTAGAGTTCTACTATACTGTACACCGAGGCTCATACTTCTCTGAGAGATAGATGTATCGATACCTCTCGTATAATATTCAGAACCCCACTCAGCTGGGGAGACGATAACGATTGTTCCATAGTTAAAAATCCTTCCGATTAAGCTTTGTTCAAGAATAACGCGTCCTATGTAGTTATAAGGTATAGACTGGATCTGACTTCTCCATACTCCTCCTCGAATTTCGATTCCTAAATCCGTCAAAACATAATTTATGGATTTTCTGTACATTTCAACAGCTATTAGTGTTATACATATAGCTATGAGATTACTTGCTAAGCCGAATTTCGCAAATATATCAGAGAGCTTAACGGGAATATCAGTCATTGTCATATTCTGCAAATCCTTATACCCGAAAGCAAAAAAGAGAAATAGGCTTAAAAATGTCGATGATAATGACTCTTTAGCTCTAAGAACCCACGAGATAATTAGTGCCGAGACCAATAAGATGAAATATATATATACTAAGTAATCTCTAAGGAAGATATAGCTTTCACCTATGAGAATCGTCACAATATAGACTAGTAGTGAGACTAGGCCTAGTAAGTATCTTCTCAGAAAACCTAGGACTGAAGGTCTTGTTCTGAAAACTTCAACAGGCCTATATTCAGCATATTCCTTATATGGACTTTTCATTTTTATCTAGGATAAATAAAAGTTAAGGCATAGTATTATAGTTATTCGTTTATTATAATCTTTAATGTTACAATATTATGTGCCGTATTCTTTCCCTATCAAGCCTCTTCTTCTTAATTCTTTTTCTCGTCTTTGAAAGACTAAAAGCTGCATCCTTTATTGCCTCAAGGCAAACAGTTATCAGATTCCACCCTTCGGAAAATCCGGAATGAACACTCTTATCTAGATTTATGTTAACGCTTACCCTGTAAAGATTTTTACCACTACTCTTTTCGCTTGTCCTGATTACAACGTACACTTCAAGTATTCTTGCTTTCTTAGAGTACGACCCTATATTCTCATATACCTTCCTCTCTATGAATTCCCTAATGTAATCTGTTCCTTCATACAAACCCTTTATGAAAACCGGGAAGGGTTTCCTTTCAAACTCCCTAAAGATACTTCTAAGGATATCATACCTTGTAATGATGCCTTCTACCATACCTTCATTATTAACAACAGGTAACGAAGAAATATTATAACTACAAAGCATACTCGCTACCCGGGTGACTGGGAAATCGATCTTCCCTACCCTATATGAGCTATCCAGTATCCTGTATACCTTCTCGCTAAAGATATCTTCCGTTCTACCAGCAACCTCACCACGTTTGCTACGTCTTATAGAGAAAGTATAAACTTTCTCAAGCATGCTCGTTGCTGTGACAATGCCCTCTATTTGTTTATTGACTACATATACCTCCTCCAAAACGTTTTTAATTAGAAAGTTTTTAGCTTTCCCAATTCTGTCATTCACATTAAGAAAATACTCGTTTCCACGTTTGAGTAAACCATGAACTCTAACTGCATGTAGACGAGTTTTTACCTTATCATTTTTTAGAAGATCATTTTGCGAGATTATTCCTTCTACCTTTCCGTTTCTAGTTACAACGATACCCGGGATTCTATTCTTTACTATAGTCCTCAACACTCTTTCAAAGCTAACATCGATAGGAAACGAAGGAATTCTCTCAATTATACTCGAAATTTTTAATTTCCTGTAAATCCCTCTCTTCAATAATCCCCAGAGCGAGACTACCCCAACATATCTTTGATTCCTAACAACGGGGAAGAAAGAAGTATTATACTCACTAAATAACGTAATTATTCTAGATACATTTTCATCGATAGGAAGAGAAATTATATCGTTATTTACTATATCATCTTCAAGAAGATGAGAAAAAGACTGCATACGATAAAAATGGTGTTATTTTGGTTAAAACACTTAACGCTTAAAAATGATTCTTCCTCAGGTAATCGACAAGCAATAAACCTGCCTCTGTTAATCTAACGGGCTCACCCTTATTGTTAACATCGCCTCCAGTAATCAAGTTAAGATCTCTCAACTCCCTCAAGTTCCACTTCACGGTCGAGTAGGATAGCCCTGTTTCCTCAGAATACTTTCTAGCAAGGTACGTTAGTGTTTTAGCTTGACCTATTTTATAAATGTAGGTTAGCAGCTCTTTCTGTTTGGGGGTTAGCTTCTTGACACCAAACAATATTATCGTTCTAGTCAATTCTTCACGGCTAGTATCGATCTTGATCTTAGGTTTTTTCAGAATTGGTTTCTTTAAAGGATTTCTAAGAATCTGTAAGCTACTTAAACTGGCAAATAAAATACCCACCCTTGTATAGAAAACTCACACCCCTTCACCCCCTTCCAAGTTTCCATTTTTAAAAATCTGTCTTTATAAAAAGTTTACTGCTAGTATATTGAAAAAAATATAAAAAAGAGATAAAAAGCAGAAAAAACTTTACTCTTTACCTTCAATATCAACATACTCCATCCAGTCCCCGAATGAATTGAATGTATCTATGTAAAAGCCCTTTACCCACGTTCTAGTTGCAATGTATATCTTTGACCAATATAGAGGATACAATGGTAGATCCTCCATTATCTTTACCTGCGCCTGCTCATATAATTTACACCTCTTACCTGCATCGGGCTCTTTAGCCATCTTGTCTAACAGGTCTACTAGCCCATCATACCACATAAAGTTGATTCCCGTTGGTGTAGTTAGATTGGGATTGAAGCTGAACAAGTTAGTCAGTATCACAACGGTTTCAGGCGGTCGACCTCCTAAAGGCATAAACGAGAGAACAGCTTTGCCTGTCTTTACTGTTGCCTCTAGCCACGTAGCGAAGTCCATCTGTTTTATGTTTACTTTTATTCCAACCTTACCCAATTGCTGCTGTATTAGTGTCGCAACTCTCGGCATTACACCTATGTTAGGAACATAGAAATCTATTTCAAAACCGTTTGGATATCCAGCCTCAGCGAGTAGTTGTTTGGCCTTATCTGGATCATGGGGGTACTGTGGAATATCCTCAGTATAGCATATATACGCTGGCGAGAGAAAACCTTTTGCCTCAGCCATAGTCCCCTTTAACAGATCCATCACTATTTCAGTCCTGTTGATCGCATGTGCGATAGCTCTTCTAACCCTGACATCCTTAAGTATTGGGTCTTTAAGGTTAAAGGTTAAGCTTAGGCTTCCTCCTCCCACTTTCTCATAAACTTCCACGTTCGGATTATTCTTCGCCCTCTCTAAAAGACCTGAGATCGAAACATCAAGAGAAACCATGTCAACCTCTCCCTTCTCTAGGGCAAGATATTGTGTATATGGGTCTTCGATAACCTTATAGATTACCTTGTCTACTTTCGGTTTTTCACCATAGTAATCTGGATTTGCCACAAGAACGACGTCGCCCGTCTCTTTGTTCCATTCCTTGACCATAAACGGACCTGTACCCACAGGTTGCTCGGCGAACTTTTCATCCCCCATTTTGAGAACAGCTTTCTTGCAGACTATAAAACTGTTCCTCCATGGAGCTAGATATGTTAGGAAAGCTGGGTCAGGATATTTTAGTTTGAACTTAACAGTATACTTGTCTACAACTATAATCTCGTCTATAGCCTTGAAAAAGTCGGGATACCTTGCCTTAGTCTTCGGGTCAAGGATCCTTTCAAACGTAAACTTTACATCCTCAGCTGTTAGCTCGCCATAACCCCTGTGGAACTTGACCCCCTTCCTCAAATAGAATGTGTACTCTTTACCGTCAAGTGATATCTCCCATTTAACGGCTAAATCCGGAACCATCTCCCTAGTTCCGGGCTTATACCCTATTAATGTACTAAACACGTTTGCGGCAATAGCGTAGTCATTAGTCCAAACTATGTGAGCAGGGTCGAGACTTGAAGGCTTGTTAGATCGTGCTATTACAAGTACTTTTTCTTTCCTTTTTCCTCTGAAAAAGAAAAAGTATGATGCTACGGATACTGCTAAAAGTACTACAACTATTCCAGCTAATAGTATTTTCTTATCCATTTTTCTCACGCAAAAGTTGTTAAAATATATTCAAAAAATATTTACTGGATAAGCTTAGTTAGCTAGGCAGTAGACAAGAATACTTAACCAGGTAAATGATTGTTCTGTTTCTCAGAAGAATATTTAATTCTTATATCCAATGCTATGGAGACTTACGTTGTAACGTTAGAATTGAAGTTAAAGTTTTTACTTTTTCGTAAAATAACAGAAAACTATTTAAAGTTACATGCTTGCTATTGAGAATGAGCGAGAGAGATGAGATATAAATCTAGCTCTGTCACCTTGTCAGGAATACCGCTTGGAGGTATCGGAACGGGCTCCTTTGAAATAAGAGCTGATGGAAACATATGTATGAGACATCTTCAATAATGGTCTATGACATTGGAGGGGTATTGAAAGAGAAAAGAGACATATCTCCTGACGATTTTTATAGCAATAAGAACAAAGAACAATGACAAAATTTTAGTGAGATCATTGAGAACAAGATCAGGATACGAACTCGGAGGAAACCCATATACTATGTCATGGTTAAGGCCCGTAGACGAAATAGAATTTAACGGCGAGCCACCATTTGTATTTCTCAGATTTATAGACAAAGACTTAGAGGACTATTCTCTATTGTAGGAAACTCAGGGTATTATATCGCAAAGTATTCCAAAGAAAACCAGATAGTTAGAATTGAAATGAAAAGAGGTAAATTGACTGTAAAACAGCTGGAACTTCAGAAACTAGGGACTGAAGTAAAAAGCGTCAAGGCTAAAGTTGATGAGGAAGAAGTACCACTAAACTATGAAGTTCAAGAAGATAAGATTACAGTTACCATCGCCTCAGAGGTAGACATTAGAAAAGGAATTCGAAGTTAGGATCAGTTACTAACCGAGTTCAATATTTATTTTTTGTTTTCCAACCTTCTTCAGCGAGACTAAGCATCTAGCTTTTATGCATGATACATAGTGGTTCTCCTGAACTCTTTTAAGGTCATTTTCGACCTTTTTACATTCTTCTGTTGCATAAGGACAACGTGGGTAGTATATACATCCATACATATCATGCGAGAACATTTTCTCATAAGGTATATCCTTCGTTTTTATAAGCTTTCTTTTCTTTGGATTTGGAACTGGTACCGACTCCAGTAGCTCTACTGTGTACGGATGCAGGGGGTTCTCGAAGACTATTCTCGCATCTCCTAACTCTACAATTTTGCCAAAATACATTACAGCAACACGGTCGCTCATATATCGGATGGTTCCCATATCATGAGAAATGTATATGTAGGTTAACCCATACATTCTTTGTAAGTCTTTCAATAGATTTAGTATTTGAGCTTGAATAGATACATCCAATGCAGATGTCGGCTCGTCGGCTATAATAATTTTAGGGTTGAGAGCCAGAGCGCGTGCAATAGCAACTCTTTGCCTCTGTCCACCACTCAATTGATGAGGAAAACGTCGACTATAACTGCGTGGAAGACCGACGAGTTCGAGAAGCTCAAAAACTCTCTTAGTTCTCTCCCTCCTCTCTACCCCATGTATCTTCAAAGGCTCACCGATTATATCGCCAATTCTCATTCTGGGATCCAGAGACGAGTAAGGGTTTTGGAAGATTATTTGTAAGTTTCTTCTAACTTTCTTGAGTTCTTTACGATCAAGCTTGAGGATGTCTACACCGTCAAAATATATTTCGCCGCTTGTCGGTTCTATTAGACGTAATAAGCATTTCCCAAGTGTTGTTTTCCCGCTACCCGATTCACCAACTATTCCCAGCGTTTCACCTTCTCTTACACTAAAGGATACACCATCTACTGCTTTTATAACCTCCCTCTCTCCAAAAAAGCCTGCTCCAGTATAGAAATACTTTTTTAAGTTTACAACTTTTAGTAACTCACTCATATAGGAAACACCTCACCTTATGATTATTCCCAACCTCCTTAAGGGGAGGAACGGAAGATTTGCATTTATCAGAGCAGTATTTACATCTCTCGGCGAATATACAGTATTTCCAACCACCATAGTTTTCGGGAACATACCCTGGAATTGCTTCTAACCGTTCAATATCCTTGTCTACTCTCGGGATACAATTCATCAGACCCTTGGTGTATGGGTGAAGAGGCGAGTCAAATATCTCGTAGACATCAGCTTCCTCAATAATCTTTCCAGAATACATGACAGCTACACGATCACATGTTTCAGCGACAAGACCTAGGTTGTGGGTTATCAATAGTATAGAGAGATCATACTCCTCCTTTAATCTTAAAAGTAGTCTTATCAATCTCGCCTGAACGGTCACGTCAAGCGCCGTAGTTGGCTCGTCAGCTATGAGCAGTTCTGGAATATTCGCGATACTCATAGAAATCATCACACGTTGCTTCATACCACCACTGAACTGATGGGGGTATTCATTCCTACGTATCCTTGCTTTTGCGATACCAACCTTCTCGAAAAGTCTTATCGTATTTTCCCGAATCTCTGATAACGCCTTCTTAGGAAAATGTATCATTTGAATTTCATCGACTTGATACCCCACCCGAAAGACAGGATTTAGCGACGTGTTAGGATCCTGAAAAATCATTGTAATCTTGTTTCCCCTGATTTTCCTTATCTCTTCCTCAGTCATTTTTAACAGGTCTCTTTCTTTGAATATGATCTCTCCACCCACAATCTTTCCAGGGAATGGGACAAGTCTTAGAATCGAGAGTGCTGTCATGCTTTTTCCACAACCCGATTCTCCGACTAGACCGAAGACCTCACCTTTCTTGATATTGAAAGATACACCGTCTACCGCATGCAACACTCCCTTTCTAGTGTAAAAGTATGTCTTTAAATTATGGACGTCAAGGAGTACGCTCATTTATATCCTCCTCATCTTAGGATCTAAAACGTCACGTAGACCGTCCCCGAGTAAATTGAATCCTAAAACTGTTAATGTGATGAAGAATCCCGCGGAGTAGGCAATCCAGGGAGCGGTATAAAGGTACTGTCTTCCAGTGTTAAGCATTTCTCCCCAAGTAGGCGTAGGAGGTTGAACACCTAGACCCAAGAAGCTCAAACTTGCCTCAATAATTATTGCGCTGCCAAGAGATAGTGTAGACTGAACGATTAGCGGCGTTAGAATATTTGGTAATATATGATTCCAGATGATTGTTAGATGACTTGCCCCTAGGGATACCGCTGCTTGAATAAACTCTTTTTCACGTACGGCTAATGTCTGCCCTCTTGCAATTCTAGCAAACCTCGGAATCATCGAAATGCTTACAGCCAAGATAACGTTGTTAAGTGATTGTCCTAGGACTGCCATAATGACTATCGCCAAGATGATTCCCGGGAACGAAAGCATAACATCGATAAGCCTAGATAGAATCAAGTCGACCTTACCTTTGAAATAGCCTGCTATAACTCCTAAAGGCACTCCACATAGAGCCGCAAAAAACACAGATAGTATACCGACTACAAGCGAGATTCTGGACCCCCAAATTATCCTACTCAAAACATCTCTTCCAAACGGATCCGTGCCAAATAGATGTTTCGAAGAAGGAGGTTGTAGAGTCTCCCTCATATTCTGCTCAATAGGATCGTATGGAGATATGAAAGGAGCTAATACCGCCATGAGAACTATGGATGTAAAGATGATCATCCCTAAAACAAAATATTTACTCTCAAGCAACTCTATCATGAGCTCGCTCTGCCTGACTTTTTCCTCCTCCTGTCTTAAGGACTGTTTTTCGATAACAATCTGTCTCGAGATCTCCCTCACCTCAATTTTATCCTTGGATCAAGGAAGGAGTATAATATATCAACGCCTATGTTCACCATAATAAAAACTAGCGAGAAGAAAAATACGGAAGCTTGGATCTGCGGATAGTCTCTAGCATAGACTGCCTCGATGAGCAAGGTTCCTAGACCGGGTCTACTAAAGACGGTTTCTAATAATACCGTGCCTCCGAGGAGATACCCGAAGTTGAGACCAATTATTGTCACAACGGGAATTAGTGCATTGCGCAGAGCGTGCTCAAAAATAACCACGTACTTGCTTGCTCCCTTGGACCAAGCCGTCCGTACATAGTCTTCATTCAGTACCTCTAATAACGAGGACCTAGTCATGCGTGCTATAGTAGCTGACATTCCTAGACCTAACGTTATTGCAGGAAGAAGTAAGTGCCATAGAACACTAAAGGGATTTTCTGGATCTCCTACTCCTTGTACCGGAAAAATTCCTAGCTGTACGGATAGAGAATCAATTAAAAGAATCGCAAGCCAGAATATTGGCATTGATGCAATAAGTATGACTGCTGTGGTTGATATCAGGTCTATCCAGCTATTTCTGTTTATAGCTGCCATAATACCTATACCTAGACCTAATACTATAGCTATCAGCGTACCTAAAACAGCTAGCTGTAATGTATAGGGGAAGGATTTTAGAACCCTCTCCATTGCAGGCATTCCGTTACTAAAAGATCTGCCAAAATCTCCACGCAAGGCCTTTGACATGAATTCAATATACTGAACAATTAACGGCTTGTCTAAACCTAGCTCTTTTCGTAGCGCTGCCACTCTTTCTGATGTAGCCATGTCGCCGAGTATATAGAGTACCGGATCACCGGGTGCTAAACGTATAACGAAGAATAATAGAGTTATTACTCCTAAAAGAGTAGGTATAGCTAAGAGTAATCTCTTCATAATATATTTAAGCATATTCTATGCGGAAATCTCAAAATGCTATAAATTTACTGGTCAATTCTTATTGTCTACTTATTTCTAATAAACAGAAACATTTAATGATTAAGGTTCTATTTTGAAATTATTAAAAGTATTAAACATGCTAATAATATCACGAGCAAATATTCGCTCATGCTTTAGAAATGATGTTACAGCCCTCTACGGAGAAGGCTATATAAGTATAAGACTTATCTCGAAAAAGTACTCTTTTAGAACTTATTAATGGTTGTATCCGGACGCACTTTCATCCTATACCCCAATCGGGGCAGTCGGTGCGCGATCCTGCCAATATAAACTATAACAGTAAAAATTAATATACTTAACCCCAATACCTAAATTCTAGCGATGATGGCAAAGTGGTCTATTAATGAGACATATAATTGTTAGCAATCCCTACAGAAGCTATGGGAAATGGTTTAAAGGAGAGACTCACTTTCACACATCGCTTAAATCCAAGAGAGCTCCCCCTCCCTGGAAAATGATCAGAGCTTATCGGGAAAATAAATTCGATTTTGTGGTTAAAACTGATCACAATGTTTTTCGTGCAGAGTTATGTGACGAGATGAGCAATAATAATTTTCTTTGTATAAGCGGTATTGAGTTAAGATGCAATGCCGATAAAGAAATAGTTTTTTATCCTTATCGGGAAGAGATAATAAGCGAAGATGAGATATCCGTCATAAGCTATCAAGAAGCTATAAGCAAGGTCTTAAAAAATAGTAGTAATACTATAGTTCAAATTGCACATCCACTCGCGAATGGTCACCTCTGGACAATCGAAGAGATAATACAGGCTTCAAAATTGGGTGCCAACTTACTAGAGATACATCCACGTTCATACCCTATTGAAGAAATCTTAGAGGTATGGGACACTGTTTTATGTAAAGGAATTAGGTTGTGGGGCGTTATAGCGAACGACGCGCATGGAATCTATGATGAAACGCCTGAACGCTTTGGACATATTCTTGTAAATTCTCCAAGATTAGATGAATCCGAGATTATCAAGAACATCCGTATGGGGAATTTTGTAAGCGTTGAGAAGGGATTTGAAGGTATGATAGAAAAGATAATTGTGGAAAATAATGTAATTGTGATAAAGTCTACTGGATCAAGAGTAGAGTTTCATGGAAGTTTAAGTAACGGGAGGAGATTCCAATATTCATGCAATGAAGAAAACTGTTGTTACCATGTTACTGGAAAGGAAAAATATGTGCGAGTAGTCATATATGATCATAAAGATAAGAGAATCTTTCTCCAGCCAATGTTTATATCGAGTACCAAATAGTCGTGACATCATCAATATGTATGATCCCTAGCTTCTAACTAGAACTTATGAATTATAAACCCATATGATCCTATAAGGTACCCCAACATATAGAGAATCCTACTTAATTCTTTTAGAACATAACAGTTTAGGATTAGAGAAAAGTTCAGTAGCAACCCACCTAGAACAATAAGGAGATTTGTTAAGATTATGAGAAACCAGGACTTAGACCAAAGTCCGTCTTTGAAATACTTGTATTCATATAGCAGGATCAAAAATAATGGAAAACCAAGTGATGCGATGAGCACATTGTAAAATGATATTTTGTACACGACTCCAAGCACGAACATCAAAGGAGAAATTATGATGATACCTATGATCCCTGTAACGAAGTACTGTTTTGAAGAACCTACAATGGGTGCTATCCAGAAATCGAAGATATAATATGTCGCGATATAGGCTGAGACAGAAGCTATAAGAATTGCAGGTAGTAGGAGAACCATGTAGCATATAATAGGTATTTTAAACAGCTCTATAAAGCAATAATTTACTTCGATGAAAAATATAAGGAGTATAGCTATCAGGAACTCAAGATAGATTTTTCTGACTCTTCCCGTGAAGAAGTTAAATGGTATTACTGCACAGTATGCAAATATAGTTGATGAAACTGTAACCAGAAACTGCAGAATTATTCCATGACAGGACGTGAAGAGGCTTATTATATAGATAATTATAATACCTAAGGATGTTATCCCCAGTAAACGAGCATTTCTATCCTCTAACGCCTCATTTAAAATATTTCGAATTCGCAATAACTGTCTCCCTTAGCTACGCATTTAGTCTCCACAACTCTCACATTTTTCCTATTAAAGAAACGTTGGAACCAACCTGCAAGTATCCCTCTAAGGTACTGACTAGATGGCTTACCAACGTTTCTGTATAGTTCGCATTCAAAGTTATTATAGATTCTAACCAAGCCACGTCCTCTTTCTTTGTCCACTTTTCTAAACTCTAATATGCCGTATCCCACAGCCTTAAATAGACGACTCGTAACTCTCAGTAGTAATTCATCATTTTCACCTGCAATCCTTCTATGATCCTCATATGCTTTCTGTCCCAAGACAATGCCTAAGTGATAAAGTATAGCTGAACCTCCCAGGCCGAAGACCGACTGTACAGACTTAATGAATGCTTCATAGTGAGGTCTTCTAAATATTATACATCTTTCCCCTGCCATGCTTAAAGTTTCGGTCGGTAGTTCTGCCAGAAGACCATCATAAAATGGGTAATAAGTTTCTACATGCTCTATCTGTGGAAACTTTTCAATTTCATTTTTAATGATTTCAGTTTTATCCTCCTTATCCTTAACATCAGCGACAATGTATGATTTTAAAGGTTCACCTATTCTTGGCGAAGAAACATGTAAACAAACAATAGGTACTAAGTATTTTTCAAATACATCTAGCACTCTCTTTAAGACACCTACTTCGAACAGTGCTTCAGGTGCAAATATTATGTAAAAGCCTACTGGTTTTCTGTTCGGCAAGTTTACTATGCTCCCAACTTCTAGTGAAT
>Ga0209410_1000338_pt1 | contig 21346 bp, 24 predicted proteins | sample Mar14436cmmetaG_FD_184135 | JGI IMG/M metagenome (GOLD analysis project Ga0209410, IMG submission 184135) | Marine hydrothermal vent microbial communities from Guaymas Basin, Gulf of California to study Microbial Dark Matter (Phase II) - Marker... ... | reverse complement strand
ATTTTAAGGTGAATGTTAAGCGTCCAGAGAAAGGTGGTAAGTTCCTAGAGTTAACTAGGGAAATTGCTTTATCTAAAACTCCCGTTGAAACAGAACTAGAGTTAAAGGATGCTCCGAAGAAGAGTTTTGTTTTAGATGATGAGGTTCAACCTCTAGGTCCCTCCGCTCCCATGGTAAATTTAGATATTGGTAGTTATAGAACCGACCATTTAATTGAGAAATTTTATTACGATACAGATGCTAAGGCCTCTGAAGCTGTCAAAGAATTGTATGTTAGAGATGTTCCTGTTTCTAGGATCCAGAAGGCTTTAAGCGTTGGTATTTTTGGTTTAAGATACCAGAGAACACTGGTTCCTACTCGTTGGAGTATAACCGCCGTTGATAGCATGATTTCCAATGAACTTATTAGGAAAATTCGTAGATTTCCAACAATAAATGAATATCGTGTTTATGAAGCGGAATATTTGGATAATCGTTTTTTGGTTATTATGCTTCCCTCAGCGTGGAGTTATGAGAGTATTGAGGCTTGGTATCCAGGGACTCTTTGGAACCCGACTACTGAGAACATTTTTATGATTGGGGATTGGGAAGGATACAAGGGTAGAACTACTTACGCGAGAATGGGAGGATGCTACTATGCTGCAAGGCTTTCCGTAACTGAGAAGCTTGTCCGAGAAGGCAGACAGGCAACTGTTGTTGTGCTTCGTGAAGCTCATCCAGGATATATTTTGCCTGTTGGTGTATGGTTTGTTAGAGAAACTGTGAGGAATGCTTTAAGTAATCCTCCGAAGAAGTTTAGTTCTCTTAAAGAAGTTTTTGAATATGTTTCTGGTCGATTTAAGATCCCTTTGGATGTATGGCTTGAAAACAGTAAGATATTTATGGATTTAATGAAGCAAGAGAAGATAACTAAGTACATGAAGTTTTAGTTTTTCTTAAACTATTTAAGAGACTATAACATTCAAATAGGAGTAAGCAACCCGCTTTAAGCAATAAATGATGAAATGGGTGGTTTGTGATGATTGAGGGAGATAGGTTAACTTTTTGGCTTAATTTATTTGTTGAGGCTTCTAAAAAAGTTAGAGAAGCTGTTCTTCCACTTTTTGGTACAAGTGAGGGAGGGAAAAAGGTTGGTGTAGGTGCTTCGGGAGATGTTACAAAATACATAGATAAGGTTGCTGAGGATACACTTGTCAACTTTCTAATGGATAAGGATGTTTCTTTTGTTTTAGTTAGCGAAGAGTTAGGCGTGAAGAGTTTTGGAAGTAACCCCGAGGGTTACGTGGTTGCTGATCCTATTGATGGCAGTGAAAACGCTGCAAGAGGAGTCCCAGTGTTCAGTATCTCTTTAGCCTTTGCTTCTGAAAACTCGCTAAGAGACATTCTCGTAGGGGTCGTTCAGGAAGTTATTATTGGGAATATTTTTACCGCAGTTAAGGGTAGAGGCGCGTACTTCAATGGTGAGAAAATTAGTAGTTCAACTAGAACCAGTCTTGACGACTCACTTGTAGGGTTTGATTTGAGTGGCGTGGACTCTTCTTACATTCAGAAGATTGGTAATGCTATTGCAGGTGTGCGAAGAGTTAGACATTTAGGGTCAAATGCTTACGAAATGTGTCTCGTGGCTAAAGGTGTTTATGATGCTTTTGTAGATATGAGAGGCAAGCTTAGAGTTACAGATGTTGCAGCAGCAACCTTAATTGTTGAGGAAGCAGGTGGTACAGTTATTGATGAAAATGGAAAACCTCTTGACTCAAAGCTTGATCCTAATTCTAGAGTATCATTTATTGCAGCTGGAAACACTATAATTGCCAAGAAATTGCTGAATTTAACGGTTTAATTGGAACCAATCAGGAGAAGAAACAAACTTTTTATTGTTTTCTTTTGATTTTCCGCTTGCGTGTATTTTAAAGACCAGAGCTACGAGGAAAACTAAGCCAACTACAAAATATGGGAGACCTAATACTATATTAGCTAAGGGTATGTATGTCAAAGAATTCCAAGCGAAGTGAAACAATATTGAAGATAAGAGTCCATACTTAACAAAGACTATGCCTAGTCCTATTCCAGCTATAAAGGCGGCTGGAAACTTCCATATATCCCAGCCATATTTAACATGTACTTGGGCAAATATAGCTGCAGATATCAATATTAAAGCTGTTGAAATTTTATTTATTTCTCCCCATCCCATGACGATTTTCTTAGAAATATTCTTTATACCCCTTACTAAACCCGTTATGCCAAATCTAGTTAAATCCTTCGCTAAATCTATTATTATGAGTGGTATGCCTATCCATACTAGTCTTGCAGCTATCTCCTCTTCAACGGGTGCAACAATTATAACTATTACGGGATGCGGCAATGGAGGAACGTAAGGTGTTATGCCAAGTATCGTTAATATCATGGTATATATGGTTTCTAGGGCAAATATTATTAGAAAAATCTGTGAAAAACCATATTTTCTTGTTAAAATATCTTTCTTTTTAACCAATTCGACTAGACTTTCCTCCACTAAGAAAAATTTTACTGTCGCAAGAAAAATTGTTATTAAAGAAAAAGCTATGAAAATTTTAAATTCGTTATTTATGAAAAAAAGAACCGGCAGTATATCTGCCTTTACTCCGGCTTCAAATTTGATTATAAGAATAAAAAGGGGATACTTCGTAGATATCTCTCTGTAAAATATATCAAATGCATACATCGCACCCAAGGCGTATGCGACGATTATATGCGCAATTAGTAGTAAAATTGTTATTTTACCTAAAATAGAAGCAAACATCACAATTTTTTTGAGAACAGTGCCTTCCTTATTCATTGACACTCCTCTTAAAGCTTTTAACATATACTGGATATTTATTTTATGAACTTCGCAAGTTAAAAACTTTAAGTAGAATAAAAATATGATTATGATATCAATACTACTATACGTCTGGAAGGTGTAGTTTCTTGGTGAAAATTAGCAGCATAATAAACATTTTCTCAATATTTCTCAAAGTATTTCTAGGAATTATGATATTCACCGCCGTTTTCTCCTTAATTTACGTGAATATTACAGTTGAACCAGCTGAATATGGAATAAATGAAGATTTTAACATTTACGTGAAAGGAACAATAGTTGTTCAAAACGCTGGGTTTTACGAATTCGACGATTTAAATATTACTTTAACGTTTCAAAACCAATATGAGAATGAAACTTTTGCCCAGGTTTCACAACCGCTTGGAAAAATACCTGCTGACCCTTCACCACAATACAAGTCTTTTGACCTTCAGGTACCCTTATCGCAGCTTTTTTCATATAAACAATTAATATTGAACGATACTTTGATTCTCATGAATTTAGAAATTAAAGGCGAATATGCTTTGGGTCTCATACCCTTTGGCATCACCGTTAAACAACCTATTGAATGGGAAGCACCACTAGATCAATTAAAAGTTTATTTAACGGTAAGTGACTATAATTCTACGCATAAAAGCGTGATAATAAACTATGAATTCTACAGTCCAGCATACTATTCTTATATACTAAACATCTCATATTTTTATTTGCAAAATTCCAAAGAAACCTACGTAGATACGCTTTCAGTTTCTGTTCCTCAAGATAGACACATATCTGATCATACTCTACCGTTTGTAGTTCCAAATGGTTCCACCGTTAAAGTTGTTTTTTTATCCGAACTAGGGTTTACATATGAGGTTTTATTGGAGGTTGGCTAATTGACTGATAGAAAACTTATAAGAAAAGGTGTATTTGTTGCAATCTCAAGTTTGTTTTTCTACGTTGCTTTACCCTACATAATATACACTAAATATTTAGTTCAATTTCCTCAACTTGCATTGGAAAGTTACATTAATTGGATTATGCGTATGGGTGTAATTATAGCTGGAATACAGTTCTTTAAAAGCGTTTCATCTGAAAAAACCACAAGACAGGCTCTTGGAGATCTCCTGCTATCAATTGTTTATCTAATATTCTTCTTTAAGCTCTTTACTCTCGAAGTAGTTGCGAACGTTACTGAAAATGTTACGGTTATCATAAGTATGGAGGGTTTTATCTACATTTATCTTCTTGCAGCTTTAATAGGCATATTTGCAAATGTTATTAGAGTTTTCGAGGTGTGGAACAGTGCAAGGAGAAGTAGATCTTTTTAAAAAATATTTAGAAAAATTTTTGTACTACTTTATTCCATTTGCCGAAAAACTTCTTAACTATCTAAGAGAAAACATTTTTCCATACCTTACGGAAGTTACGGACTACTTTCGAAGACTTTCAGAGAAATTGCCAGTCAATTTTGAGCCGTATATTCTGATTTTCATTATTCTTATAATTTTAGGTGTGATAGTTAATTGGAAACTTGAAGGAAAAGAAGAAGAGGAAAAGAAGAAAAAGGAGAAAAAAGAAATATCTGATTTATTCTTCGCTCTCTCTTGAAAGTAATTTAAGTACCAATGCAATTATGAGAACTATTACCGCCTTTATGTATCCTTTATACTTTTTCAGTCTTTTAACCCACTTTAACGAAGCATCTGAAAGATCTACCTTTGAAATCGCGTAGTAAAAGATTATCCCAGCTATCCCAATTATAATATAGCCTATAAACCCTTCAAATCCGGTAAGAACCGGTGCCAACACAGTTCTAAATAGTAATATTCCTGTAGAATATGCAACGAAGAGATGCAGCGAAGTTTTACCGAGAAAAGCTGGAATAAATATCTTTAAAACTGGATATTTTTTGGTTCCAAGATAAGCAAAGAGTACATCATCAGGTAGAGGCGTTAAGGTAAAGACAAAAACTGTTACGTCTACATATTCGTCTAAAACGTCGTCAAGCCATGTTAGAAAGTTTTTAAGGTTTTCAGGCATGCTAACTGTTTTTCCAGATAAATCTACAACTATTTTCCCCAAGTATCCAAGTACGTAGGCTGAAAACTCTCCTAATGCTGCCCCAAGTCCCGCTGAAATTGAGGCAAGCACCGGGTTTATTCCGCCTGAAACGAGTGCCGCAAAGAGAAGTAGACTTGGCGTAAAGGACACTACTACTCCGATGCTGCCAAGTAAGCCCAGTATAAAGGATAACAAATAGGGATGTACGCTTGCTATGCTCAGAATCGCGTCAATGATATTCATAGGTTTCCCCACATTTTGTTGCTACAAATATTATAACTAACTCAAATTTATTAATTTTATCTTTAATACTGTTTCATTTTCCAACTTTAAATATTTCCTTCCTCTTTAAGTTCCAAAAACCCAATATTACGTTATCTGACGAATTTAATAATATGAAACATTTAATGCCACAAACAACTTTTTAGACAACCTTAAATATAATCCCTTCAGATCTCCTAATTTGACCCGCGAATCATCTCCTCACACTAAATACCGCTCAATATTTCCCTAACATCACGCTAACAGATTAGTTGTAAATCGCTGGTGAAGATAAATTTATTAAGACCACATCTTAGACTAGAAACAGCATTAACAATTATTTCTCCACCAATTAATTACGATAAAACAATTTAACAACTGGCCAACATGGAGAGATTGAAACATGGATTACGAAGAAACAAAACAAAAAAATTAACATTCTAAAACCCCATAATGGAAGTGATAACTATGTCTGAACTAGAGGATCTCCTTACATTAGAGGAAAGAAAGTTTAGAAAAGTGACCCTTTGGTTTCATTCAGAGAAAACTAAACTTTACGGCGAAGTCTGGATGCCAACACACGTTGAAGACCCATTAAAAAGAATCGTAATTATGGTACATCCTCATCCAAAAGAAGGAGGAAACATGAAAAACCTAGTAACTGCCAGCGTAGCTGAAAGCCTAATTCAAAAAGGAATATCCACATTCCTATTTAATTTACGAGGTGTTAAACCATCAAAAGGCAAACCTGGAACCGGTTCAGAAGACATTAAAGACGTAGTAAACGCTATAAACAGAGTTAAAACGTTAGGATTTGAGAAAATAGGCCTCTGCGGCTACAGTTTCGGAGCAACGATTGCTCTGGCTGCATCAACAGAAACTCCAGTAAACGCTCTAGCGGTTATCTCGCCGAAAAAGGCAACAAAAGAAATAACTCTTGAAGTAGATGAAAAGTGTAGCAAAATATGTCTACCAACCATGGTAATATGTGGATCAGAAGAAAACAAGGAAGACCTAAGTTGCATAAAGGAAATTTACAGTAAAATCCCCTCCACCAACAAAGTGCTAGATGTTATTGAAGGCGCAGACCACGAATTTTACGGATTCACCGGAAAACTCTGCGATAAAATTGCAAGTTTCTTTGAGACACACCTATGAATGTTTAAAAGTTTGCTCTGATAGGCGAAAGGTTAAGAGGAGTTGGATTTGAACTTAATTCTCTTCTGTGAGAAAAAAGCTCTTTAAAAATCCTTCTATAGATTTTTGAAGCTTTTTCCTCGTCACCCAGCTCTTCAACAAGGAAATCTAATGCATCCGCAGGATTATTGGTTGCCATCCAATATGCAAGTTTATAAACAATTTCATCAATTTCAATGCCTTCAACTTTAATTTTCTTCCAAGACTTAACCACTTACCTCACCTCCTTAACAGCTTCTAAAACCTTAGAAACATTAACCTTAAACGGATAAGCAACTAGCTGCGCATCCTCATTCTCTTTAACGAAAAGAATTTTAATATCGTCGCCATCAAAGAACCCGTAAAAAACGCCGTTACAATTAACCTCGTCCCTAATCATCTCAGTAACAAAACTCAAATATTTGCCAATCCTCTCCAAAGCACCAGGCTTACCGGCGTAACCATTAACTTCTTCAACAACCTTTTCATCCTTGAACACCAACATGGACATAGGAGTTAAACCCAGATCCTTCTCAACAAGCTTCTCATACAACATCACATACCTCCTTAACTATTCAAGTAGTACTATGTATCACCACAATATATAAAACCAAGAAAAACAAATAGCAAAAATAACTCAAAAAACAGAAAATAACATATAAGTGAATTACATTGCGTTAATATATATGAAGTCATTTTTTCCGGTAGATTAATAGTGAAAAAAAATTCTGACAAGAGCCGAAAATACTATATATGAAAGTACGTTCAACTTATAGTAGGTGCACTAAACATGGTTGAAGAAATTAAACTAAGAGTACCACAAAAGTACTTTGAACTGCTTCCTGAGCCAATTAAGTATGCAAGGAACAATAACACATTAGTTCAGATTAGAAACTCACTTATCTGGTTATTTTACCTTTACGACCTGCCAGAAGAAAAAAGAAACAAAACGCTTCAGGAACTGCTTAAAATCGATTACCAAACAAAGTTGAACTTATATCCAGGTTTTGATCCTGTAGGGGTATTTTTGTACTTTCAAACTAGCTGTGAGGAAATTATTTGGTCTATTAAAAAGATTTTGAAAAGAATAGATCAATATAAGATAACACATCCAGGACTCATAACCACTTCATTGTACTCGGTATGGGTTCAACCGTACAATCTCAATGAAAACGAATATAGATTACTTGTGGAAATTACAAGAAATCCCGGAGGATCATTTAGAGAATGGAGCAGAAACGCTAAACTTAGTTTAGCCGGCGTTAAATATGTATTTGATAGGTTAAGGAAGAAATTATTTTTAAGAATTAATTCCATGGTAAATTTTAATGCATTAAAATTGAAGCATATTTTTATACGTATGTCTGGGGTTTATAGCAATGAGTTAAAAAAGAGGATAAGGGAAGAATTTCTTAGAATCGCTTGGTGTCGCTCTGTTTGGTGGTTTGCATCCGACCCTAACACATTATTTGTATCTTTAACGATACCCTCACATACTCGTTTTGTTCAATATTTCCTCGAGTATATAGGGTCTTTCTTGAACATCGGGAACATAGATGTATATGAAGTTAAAGAGATGTTTTTATCATACAATCTCACTGCTTATGATCCCAAATCTGGATGGAACTTTTCTCCAAGTACTTGGACTATGTTTTCTCTTTCAAAAACATCCGAAGATTACTTGGATTATCTTAAAAAAATGAACCCCGTCCATAGACTTACTTATACAAACTTACCTGACTTTAAATTTTCCAAGAAAGATCTTTATATAATTTCTGGGCTTTTCAAGGATTTCAGACTAAAGAAAACAATTCTGAGTAATATTTCTGGTTATTCTTTACCAACTGTTTCCAAAAAAATAAAAGAATTTGTTGAAAAGAAGATTATTTGTCCAGTTCCTTTTATTGCGAATATTGGTCTTTTTAGTTCAGTAGCCCTGCTTTGGGAAAGATCTCTCAAGGACATAGAATATTTAATTTATACATCTGCTGAACTACCATATGTTATTGGTTATAGGATGGAAAAAAACTTCCCCTCTTCCGAAACCTATTTGCTGTTATTTATATGGTTACCTGGTACGGTTTCTTGGGATTTTGTTCAACACTTCAGCGAACTTGGTAGGGAAATAGGGCTAAGAGACGTTTATTACGAATACATGGGACATGGAAGTTTTACTATTGATAGATTCATTCATCTCTGGGACGAGAAAAAACAGGTTTGGAAGTGGAAAGGAACCATCTAAAAAAGAAAATAAAAAACATAGAGATATAAATCAGCTTATCTCTTATAATTCATCCGGGAAAGTTTCCTCCAGGGTTGCTAGCGTTCTGAGGCCCTGCTATTCCTGGTGCTTGAAGAGATAACCACAGCAGTGTTGTTAGTAGTAGCATGTATAGTATTAGGTATCTTTTATCGTTTAGTTTTAGTAGTAGTTTGGGTGTTTCGAGCATGTCCTCAATCCTCTCCTTGTGTTTTTGTTTTAAGTTTTGAGGTTGCCTCTATATAAATATTAGGTTGCTCTGTTATTGGCTTAGAGAGAGTTAAATTGAGAAAAAAATGTTATAAGAAAATCTATTCCTTTTTAGCTTTATTGGTATTGTTTATGGCTTTTTTAATGAGTTGTAGTGTTTTATTACAAATATTTGGAGGGAAATGTTTTCGAAAATTTGGTTTAGATGCTTAGAGAAGGCTTTTTAAAAGTAGTTTTTTATGTTACTACAATAGAGGTTTTCGTATTGGAGAACGAAGGTAATACGTGGGTGATATTTTGGTGTTATGTGTTGTTTAGGACTTGTATTTCTGCTGCTGTTTCCATGGCTTGTTTTTGCATTATTGGTTTTAGTTTTTCTATTGCTTCTTGTAGTGCTAGGAATATTAGGCCTAGTTTTACTCTTTTTGATGTGAAGGCTGTTAGTAGGGTGTTTTCGTCTATTGATGTTATTACTATGTATCCGTTGTCTCCTTCGAGTATTACTCTTTGTAGGAAGCCTTTGTTGAGTTGTAGGTTTGCTTTTTCTCCTACGCTGATTAGTGTTGCTGTTATGGCTGATATGACGATTTCATCTATTTCTTGTGGTAGTAGGGATACTACTGGTAGGCCTTCTGATGATACTATTGATAGGCCTTCTATTTCACGGTGTTTGTGTATTATTTCTTTTAGTGCTTGTTTTAGTTCTTCTTGGGACATTTCTTGCACCTTAAGTGCGATAAGCAATAACTTATTCTATTGTTATAACATCTATTGCTACTTATAAACCTTTCCGAAGCGTTTAATTTCACCTAGAAGGGTTGTGAAATATTTAGTAGCAAACAAATAAATAAGGTTTTCCCATAGGTTAAGAAAGTTGTACAGCTAAAGGTTCATGTGGGAAAATGAACAATATTGGTGCCTCTGATTCTATTTTTATCAAAACATGTTAGAAACGGTTGGATAACCGGCTATGTTATCTTTTTAATAACATTGCCATCTATTTTTATAATTCCTATTTCCTCGAGTTCATTTAAGATTCTTTTAACGTGTACTGGAGGGATACCCAATGTTTTGCTGAGTTCGTTAATGTTTCTTGGCCCTGTTTCGCTTATTATGGTGTATATTTTGAGTTTTGGCTCGTTTTTAAACATTTTTCTCCATTCCTCACTTACTTTTACTAGTTGGTTAAGTTCGCTTTCCAACATGTTTATTTTTTCTTCTTTTTCTGTGAGTTTTTTCTCAAATACTGTGATCTCTCTTCTCTGTTTTTCAGTTAGTGATTTACATTGGTTAAGTTTAACTTTCAGTTCTTCTTCGCTTCTTTTAAAAGAAGAGATCTTCTCTTCTTTATCTTTAATGTTCTCTTCTAATCTTTTTATTTCCGCTTTCTTTTCTGCAATTTCTTTGTTTAGTTTTTCGACTTCGTTTTCTTTCTCTTTCAGTTTTGATCTTAGTCTCTTAAGTTCTTCTTCCAATACTTCTACTTCGCTTTTTAATTTGGCAATTGTGTTTTCCTTTTCTTCTAAGTTTCTCATGTATTCTTCAAGTAGATTTTCTTTTTGTTCAAGAGCCTTATGGAGTTTTTCAACTCTTTTATTTAATATTTCAATTGCCATTTTTTGACCTTCGGTTAAAGACCCCTCTTTCATTAAAATCCCCGATTAAAATATTGAAACCAAACATATAAATATCCTTTCATTTGGCGAACATCGACAGTTCTTTAAGATACAATAGAGAAATTCTGCAGAAATGTTTTTGCCAAATAATATCAAAATGTACGTAAAAAATTTAGGTAGTTCTATGTTCTGGTTTTGTCGAAACAGTATGGTGGGCGAAGTCGTAAGTTTTATAGGGCTTTGTGTTTAGCTTGATTGCTAAAGGTTGAAGATACACATTTAATGTTATCTTTGTTTGGAGGAGTTTGATTTGGGTTTTAAAGATCTATGGAATTTACAGTTAAAGAAAGTAAATAACGCATTAATTAGTTTTCTAGATGAGAAGATAAAGGAAGCTGAGAAAATATCTCCTGTTAATGTTCAATTTTATGAGGATATTAGGGATTTTGTTTTGCGTGGCGGTAAGAGGCTGAGACCCGTGGGCTTGGTTTTTGCTTATGAAGGTGTTGGTGCCAAATATAAGGGTAATGTTTATAGGGCTTCTCTGTGTGTTGAGTTGCTGCATAATTCTACTCTTGTTCACGATGATATTATTGATCATGATGAGTTGCGTCGTGGTGGTCCTACTTTTCATGTTTTGTATAGGGATAGGTTTAGGGAGGAGTTTGGTGATGTTGTTGCTGAGGATTTCGGTGTTGCTATGGGTATTTTGGGTGGAGATTTGGTTTGGAATCTTGGTTTGGAGGCGATTTTGACTTCTGGTTTTCCTTCTGATCAATGTGTTGAGGCTGCTAGGCTTTTTCAAAAAGCTTTTCAAAACGTTGTTGACGGTGTTCTTTACGAGTCTTTTTTGGCTAAGAGGGGAGATGTTAGTGAAGAGGAGTATATGTTGATGATTAAGTTGAAGACTGCTTGTCTTTTTGAGAAAAGTTTGCTTATAGGGGCTGTTTTAGGTGGAGGAACTGAGGAGCAGATGAGGACTTTGAGTGGTTATGCTATTAAGGTTGGTCAAGCTTTTCAGATTCAAGACGATATTTTAGGTAGTTTTGGTAAGGAAGAAGTTACAGGTAAACCTGCTGACAGTGACATTAAGGAGGGTAAGAGAACTATTTTGGTGGTAAAAGCTCTTGAAACACTTGAAGAAAAGGAAAGGGAAAGAATGCTTAATATTTTAGGTAGAAGTGATGCAACCCCTGATGAGGTTAATTTTGTACGTGACATGTTTGTTAAGAGTGGAGCCTTAGACTATGCTAAGAAAAAAGCTTTTAAACTTAAAGATGAAGCCAAGGAACTATTAAAGCAGGCTGATCCGCCTCTTTCAGCCGACGCAGAAAGGTTTTTCTTGGACTTGGCAGACTTCGTTGTTTCACGAATATACTAAGAGATGTAGCAATTAGGAGATAAACCTCAACGAGGTATGTATCGTAGCCTATATATCAATTATGTTTTTCTCTCCCTTTTTCACCATTTTTCTGTCTAATAGGAAAACTATATTTACTTTGAAAGCTTCTCTTTTTATTTCTTTTTCAAGTTTAGTGAATATGGCTGTTCCATTATATATTTTGGCAAGTGCTAGCGTGAAGCAGTCTGGCAGAGCTATAGATCTTCTGCACTTTATTTGTGATGCTTCCTCTATTAGCTCACTTGTAGGTATTATTTCTATGAACCCTGATAGTTTTAAGTATCGAGGTTTTTCTAACGCTATGTTGAGGGATGTCTTCCGGCAAATTATGTATAGAAGTTCTGTTAAAGCAAGTTCATGTGTTAGCCCGATGACTTCTTCTTTTATTAGGTGATCCTTTAGTGAATTGAACTTTTTTCACCTAGGGCTAGTCCTATTAAAATTCCACCGTCAAGTGCAAATATTCTGTTAAGCAGGTTTTTCATCTTTTCTCCTCTCTGCTAATAATTCTGCATATGCGTCTTTAAATGAAACGTCTTCAATTGGCTTTGTAAATAGCTCAAAAAAGACTTTCCTTTTACCTTTCGATCGATATTGCTGGATAAGTAAGTTTAATGCTTCATTCAAGCTTACACGTCTTTTTAGCTTTGCCTGAAGTTCACCAGCTATTTTTGCTAGTTTCTTTTTAGTTTCTTCATCGACGTTTATTGTTGTTATTTATATCACCTTGACATAATTACACTCTTATTAGGTAGTCGTGATTTATGATAAAATATATCTTACTGTCCTTTAGTTTTGAATATTTTGAATTTTGACTAGCATGTTAACTTTCAAGTAATAGTGGTTCTCAGTGTAAAGTGATGTTTATTATTTGAGATGTTTATATTATTTTGGTGAGTTTATGCTGGTTGAGTTTGCAAGACTCTTCTTTAGTTTTCTTGTGTTTTTTTATGCTTCTTATTATGATTTGAAAGAGAGGATTGTTCCGAATAAAGGTTGGTTAATTATATATCCAGTAGCTGTCAGTGTTAATGTTTTGAGTTTCTATTTGGAACAGAATTTACAGGACATTGCGATTTCGATGTTTTCGATTTTCATCGCGATGATAGTGGGATTATTGTGTTTTTATTCTGGTTTTCTCGGAGGAGGAGATGTTAAGACGTTTATTGCGGTCTCTCTTCTATGTCCAACCTCCATTTTCAACAGTCAAAGCCTATTTTCCCCCTTCCTACCTCTTTCCACCATCGTTAATAGCATTTTTCTTCTCTTAATGATTAGCCTTTACTTTTTCGTTAAAAACGTTTTTAAAATCGTAAAGGGTGAGAGAATTTTTGAAGGATTTGAACATGAACCACTCTGGAGAAAACTTCTTGCCATGGCTATTGGCTACAAAGTTTGCGGAAAAACCGACTGGAAATTTTTTAGAGTAATTGAAAAAAGAATTGGAGAAAAAAAGCTTTTTTATTTTTCAGATTCGGGTTCCGACGAGGCTGTTTATTTAGGAGAAGTTTGGGCATCACCCATTATTCCTTTTGTAGTGTTAATGTTTTTAGGTTTCATGCTTTCCTTGTTTTTCGGCGATATTTTAACAATTATAATTCGGTTTGTTGGAATAACATGATAGTTAGTGTTCATATCAAAATAAAGTGATATTCGAGAATAGTAGGATTGTTCATTTTATTTGTTCCTTTAGCTCTTTTAATAGTTTTTGGAGTTTTTTGTCTTTATATAGAAGTCTATCTAGTATTTCGTCGCTAAGTTCCTCATTTGTTAATTCTATTGCAACTCTACCCCAGTAACCACATTCTTTGCAAAGGAACTTTGGCCTAGTTATACCCATTGCGCCTAAGATATCGAATTTTGCTTTCATAAACTGTATTTGAGGACTTTTACAAACAGGGCAAATTTTAACAACAACTTTTATTCCTTTCTTCTTTAATTCCTCGAAGACGTTTAACAGTTCTTCAAGGTGCTTTGATTCAGCTGTCTTCTTAGACATGTCCTCCACATCGCAGATTTTACAGCCATACTTAATGGAGAATGTTTATTAAGATTTATTGTTACGCTTCGAAATGTTGATCAAACAATTATGCAACAAATTACCTTTACATGTTGATGGAAAAGAAACGCTTGCATTTACCTCTTTCAACTAGGAAGTCAATCTTGCGGAGCATAAAACATAAAGGTGGCATTGTACAACTCTTATTGACTTACCTAAAGACTTTCAGGCCTTTCTGAACGGATATGTAGATTTCCAGTAATTAAAATACTTTGGTACAGTTTTAAACCATTACAGCTATCTGAGAAACTAGAAACATGAGATCTTACTAATCCAACTTCATGTTTACATGTACAGTTACTGGTTTAGACGTAGGGCTTTCCTAGTGTAAGCTATCTCAATAGTTTTTTAAATGATAAAGTGCTGTATTAAACCTAAAATAAAATAGTTAATAATTTGAAATTGTAGCTTAAATTTTGGCTAGGTGGTTTTGAATGGGTAGAAGAAGATATAAATCGGAATACAAGGCTTATTCCTCACTGGCGGTTGGTTTAATTCTCATTGCATGGGGGATATTATCTTACTTTGGAATCTTTCCAGGAAGTATATGGATTGCTTTTGCTGGTTTCTGGATTTTGGGAACAGCTATCTCAATTTTATTGAGCCGTGGATCTGTTTTAAAAACGGTGCTTTACTCTTTAAAAAGTTATAAAAGAGTTAAACTTGATCAGCTTGCAAAAGAATTAGATATGAGACCAGACGAGTTGAGGGCGGCGATAGTAGATTTAAGGGCAGAAGGAAAAATAGATGTTAGGTTTGACCCTGAAACGGGAGAAGTTATTGTCGGTGAAAGTTTCGAAAAAGTAAAGGGAGGAAAAAGATTCTGCCAATACTGTGGAGAACCAGTACCAGAAACAGCTAGATTCTGCCCATCATGCGGATCATACATCGAAGAATAGCGATTTTAAGTTAGTAAGACTTACAACACTACAGTTTCTTCACGTGTCACGATGTTACAACTTTTATTTTTAAATTTAGCAAAAATATCTTCCGTATCTCTTCCTCGTTTAATTTAGATTCCACATGAACACTTCCAAATTTTAAATCAATAGTATATTAGAGCTTCTAATTCCTAATCTACTGCTGATCAATGCGAGAAATCGTAGGTGCAACCAAGTAAAATCTTGTGCCATGCTGTATGCATTTTGAGTGTTTAAGGAAGAAGAACAAGGTATAACTATTTTGAGATTAAGTTCTTTAAGATTTTTAGTATTGTTTGGGCGTTTGGTAGCATTCCATGGTTGTTGTTAAGGTAGATGTACGCTTTTTCCGGTTTTTTCTTAACTATTTTTTGGGCGATTTCTTCGAGTTCTTCTTCGGTGTAATAGTGTGAGTACCATGCTGTTCTTCCATGTAATCTTAGGTAAACTATGTTGTTAGTTGTGTATATTTCTCTTGGGAAATCTGGTGAGTCTATGGAGACCAATGTTATTCCAAGGTTTTCTGCCCATCTGATCCATTTATCTGTGAACCAGTTCATGTTTCTCCATTCAAGGGCAAATCTTTCTCCCAATTCACATTTTGAAACAAATTTTTCTATTCTTTGAACATATTTTTCCGAAGGTTCTAGAGAAGGAGGTAACTGAAAAAGGTAGAAATCTATTTTATCATCTAATGGCTCAAACAGTTTTTTGAATTTCATCCACGTTTGATAAGCCCTATCGCCGAGCTTAAAGACATGTGTAACAAAACGGTTAACTTTAATAGCCCATCTCAAATTTGGACTAAATCTCATAGTTTTTTTAGCCCACGATTTTACTTGGTTCGGAAAAGGAAAACGGTAAAAAGAAGCATTTAACTCTAAACTATTAAGACCAGATCTCTTAAGATACCACTCCAATCCATCAGGATTCCAACTATAGGAAAAGCCTGAGGTACCTACAAAAACCTTCATTCTACTCAATTTAGTCATTTTAACTTCACTTAGGATATATTATTTTATTTTTCTTTAGTATTTTATTTTTCTTTAGTTTCCGAAAATATTTTACTAAATATATGTCTCTCTACTCTGAACTTTAAACCTGTTAATTTGATGTAGAGTTCTTCTACGGATTCTTTAAGTTTACCTTCTTGATGTAACCTTTTTAATAGTGCTAAAGTGCCCATTACAGTTACACCAAGATCTCTAGCTAATTTTCTAGCTTTCTTATCATCCAATACGGCTACCTTCCCCTTAATTAGCGCTATAAAGATTGTCGACGATTCTCCCTTGCCGAGTCCAGGAAAATCTTTTTCAACTTCCTCTAACGTTATCAGTTTTCTATCTACGAGTTCCTTGATCCTAAAATATGCTTCATTTTCCTTTACGCTTAGTTCTTTCACTACAGCACTAGGAACTTCAATTTTATTAAAAAAATTAAAAGCATCATCTAAATATCCCAGTTTTGTTAAAATTATTAAAACTGATGTGTCAAAAACTGCCGAAAACTTTTTTGTACGCCTCAAGTTCCTTCTCAACCTCTTCTTCATCGTAAAAACTATATTTTACACCAAGTTTATCAAGAAGATCCCAAAGTTCATCAACTCTAATGCCTAACAATTCAGCAGCCTTTCCAAAGGAAATTTTACCAGAAAGCAAAAGACCGAGAACCAAGAACAATTTTTCCTTGTCGTGATAAGGAACGACTATGCTGTTCAACAATACGTTTACATCACTCACATGCAACACCTACCATTTAATTCCTATGTGATATTAATAAAGATAATTAATGAAACAAGAGGAAAGATAATGGTGTCAACTCTAGATTGAGATAGTTAAAGTGCTGTTAGAATTGTTTTCTTTACGAATTCCTTGGTTAAGGTTAGGTCGTCTATGTAAACGAATTCGTTTAGTCCGTGAAAGTTATTGTCTCCTCTTAGGGCTCCGAATTGAATTACAGGCATTCTATCTATTAAATGTACTCCATCAGTTCCCCCTAGTTCAACGATTATCTTTGGCTCTTTTCCAGTTACTTCTCTTAAAATTTGCCTGAATTTCTCTATAACTTTTTCATCGGTTGTAACCCACGCATCCATGAGACCCTTTGCATCTACTTCAACCTCAATGTTATTTTCCTTGGCAAACTGCTCTATTTTACGTTTAAGATCCAAGGCAGCTTCTTCCGCTTTTTCTTCTGGAATTGTTCTCCTATCAATTATCAGTTTACATTCACCGGGAATAACGTTTGGTGCTATACCGCTTTCAATTATTGTTACGTTGGCTCTGGCTGGTAATTTTTCATAATGTTCTGTAGCAGCATATTTTGATACAATATTTTTCTCTAGTTCTTTTCCAAGTTTCTCAACAAACGATACGATTTTTGCAGCAAGGTAAATGGCGTTTTTCCCTTTAAATGGGTACGCGGAATGAACTTGCTTACCCTTTACCAAGACGGTTACCCTGGCTACGCCTGAAGCCCCAATAGATAAGCCTTCTGGACCAGAGTCTAAGACAACACCGATGTCTCCAGTGATGCTCTTATAGAATTCTTCTGATTCACCTGTTTCCTCGCCGCCAGAAACAATTAGAACTGGGTAGATTTTGGGCTCAAGTTTTTCTTCAATTATCTCTTTAAAGGCTGTTAAAGCAGCTGCAATACAGGATTTATCGTCGGAAGCTCCTCGACCATAAACCTTGCCATCTTTCACAAACGGTTTGAATGGATCAAAGCTCCAACCTTCTCCCGGCGGCACAACATCGTAATGCGTTAAGAAAACAACTTTCTTCCCATCTTTTGGAGCATTTGGCAAAGTTATTTTCAAATGTGGAATCCCTTTCTCATCAACTACCTTCTCAACATTACACCCTATTTTCCTGGCTTCTTCCATGATTACTTCTATAATTTTATCGTAATTTTTCCTTTCCGTCGAGGTCGTATCTATAGATACAAGTCTTTTTAGAAAATCAATCATGTAGTCGGCGCTTACCACATTCACCACCAGATACGAATGTTAATCAAACTAGTTGGGAAAGTACATATACAAGGACACTAATCATTTCTTTTTAAGCTTTCTAATTCTTCCAGGAAAATTTCTAATCAAACCTTGTGGGTAGTAACAAGATAACGCTAACAAAATATTACTGCCGATTCGTTTATTTTCATATGATACCTGGTAACCTACCTGCTATAGCTCCAGTATATTTATCTTTAAATTGTATATATGGTATACTACCCATTTGGCAAGTTAAAAATCATTATTACTTCTCCATCATCTGTCCCAGTACTGTCGATAACTCCTGTTCGAGATTCCCATTCTAGTACATCCTTTTGGCGGCAAGGTCACTATTAGCAGCGGCGCCCGTAGTATCACTTACTCTATCTTTTCTTTTACTTCTATCATATCTGTTTTTGCTCTTCTGATGTTATTTCTCCTTCTGATGCTGCAACTATAGCTTTTCAATTAGTTTCCATGTTTGCTGGCATAGAACCAACTCGAAAAGTTCCTAGGGATTTTAACCATTTAACTTGCTTCTTCACCCGTGAAGTATGATGAATGCCATCAACTACACAGTTGACACACTCTGTCAAACCCCACTAAATATTCTGTACTCACGAGGGTTTAGGTTAATGTATTGAGAGTTCTATTTCGTAGTTCCACCAGCTTATTCTTCTCCTAACATGGTACACTGCCTTTCCACGGTCTTTCTTTAAATTTACATAGAACATTAATGACATCCACATAAGAAACGATGTACCCAAATAACCAGCCACAAACGAAAAACCGATAATAAGTGGAAAATCCCTCATGCAAGGAGGAACCACATGGCTTATTGGAACTGCTATAAAAACTAAGGCAAACAAGGGAAGAAAAATGTTTAAATCTACTCTGAAAACATCTTTACGTTTAATTTTGACACTTTCCTTCTCAACCAACTCTTGAAGAAGCCTCTTTATAGGAAAACTTATCCAAAGACCCGCAACTACTCCGAAAACCATAGGAACCCAAATAAAATGCAAAGATCTGCCTTTTTCAAGCCAAGTTACGCAACCAAGCAGGAAAAGAGAAACAAGAAACAAGAAACAATGGAACCACGATATAAAACACATAAAACTCTGGAGGAAAACCTTTAAGCTCTTTTTCAGACAGCTTCACACCAGACCCCTCCGCAACACGTATCAAAATAAAGAAATAAAAATGTTATTTTATAGATCTAACTCTCAGCGAAAGCTGACAAGGAATTACATAGTAACCTAGCCAAGTTAGCGCTAAAATTATTTACGATTTAAGTTCCTCTTTGGAGGTTTTCTTGTTTAATTCGTTCGATTTTTGAAATCGTTAAATCATATCTCTTCACGATTATTCAAAAAGTACTGGACAATCGGATGGGTAAAACGTTTAAAAGTGTTACATGATTTAATATTTCTTCTTAAATCGAAGATGCAAACCTAGTCTCAATGTTTTTTCAAGTAAAATCCCAAGTATAAGGCTTATCGGGACAAGTGTAATTACTCCAAGAGGCAGGATATATGAATTAAAGCTTTTAACACTTTCTAATCTGCCTATAACTACCTCAAAGGGACCAATCACATAACTTACATATCCCTTAACATCGCTAACACTTTCATTGAAAGACATTTTTAGAACCGGTGTTGCTTTAACAGTTAGATTAACTTTCCCATATATATGACTGGAAAAGACAAGAAAGTAGTGCTTTCCTTCACAGTTAGCCCCGACTTCTATTTCCCTTGAATTGTTACCAAACAAGTCCATTTTACCATTTATGAAAAGAGTAAAATGAAGAATAAAAGTCCCTATCACATCGTTATTAACTAAATAAGATGAAACATTAAAATTGATCGAAGGAACAACCTCAACAGTTTCCCATGGCTCATAAAGTTCAAAAACAACAGTCCAATAGCAACTATTCCCTATAGTTTCAAAACTAACATTATCTCCCAACTCCAAGTCACTTGTGAGATCGGTGATGTTAAAGACCCCTTTAAATACCTTCTTATCCTCATAGCGTGAAATCTCTACGACTTCAGTAGATTCATAGAAACCATTAACAAAAACAAATAAACAGAAAAGAAGAGAGAAGATAAAAACCGTTGCTTTCCATTTTACCATATAACATCACCTATTCTTCCAATATAAAGGAAAATAGGGGATAGGTTGTCTCTACTTTTGGCCAAGGATCGAAAACAATTTTAAATCCAATAGGCCCAAGAAATTGAACTCGCCAAACATGACCTGGAGGAAAGTAATATAAAATATGGTCTCGGCTATCCAGAAAGTGCACCTTAAGTTCTCCAAATGAGACTTTACCTGCAATTTCAACTTTAACACTAACACTTAGAAATAGACCGTCTTTCCCTTCAGCAATAAGCCATAAGGGCTCCATGTCTGTTTTAAAAATCCTATCAGACTCGTTTTCAGGCAAACTGTAACTAATATCAACAAAAATGATTTCATAACCATTATGAATTTTCCTCTTAAATGAGGTCTCAGATATGTTTCTATAGTCCTTTATACTCAAAGTAAACAAACTTATAACATCCGTATATCTATGTCCAAGGGGTTCCCAATTCGTTACTTTTGCATGATAACCATAATCGGCTACGATCTTACCAGTTCGTACATCCTTGTCATAAACATGGTACATAGTCCACTCGGCAAGCTGACAAATCATAACAACTTCACCATCCTGGGCCCAAGTACCCCAACCTACAACAATCTGTTTAGAAAGCCATTTGAGATCACCCATAATATATTTCACTTCAATAGAAACACCGTCAGCCTTAGCATAACCTCTTGGAGGAGAAGTTAAAATTAATAATGGCGTAAGCAACAACTCAGAACCCACTGGTTCCACGACTCGAATAACACCAGTGATATTGGTAAAATAGATTTCCAGTATTTGATCGATAAAAAGGAATATAGATGCGACAGAAACATTAAAACAAATAAAAAACGTCATGAAGTAAACTTTTACTCTCTTCCTCCCTATATCTCTTATCAACTTTGAAGCATATAAACCAACGCTTAACGGTCTCAACTCCCACACACCCTCACAAATTGTGTTCTTCAAAAACATATAAAAATTATTCCATAATTCTGGACTCTCTTTCATGAGATTATTTTACTAGGGAAAATTTGCAAGTTTTTCTTAATTCTTTAACTTTTCTAAACCTCTGATTTAAGCCTCAATATAACATTAACGAAAACCCCAAAACACGCTTGGAAGTAAATAGCTTGACTTCTAAATTAAAATAGTTTTAAACCCTCTATAATAACTTCAAGCATCCAGATACGAGATTTGTACAACCCTCGACATTTACTTTCTTCGTATCCTACATGCTGGAACGAGTACGATCCTTTTTAACTATGACATGTTATTTTATGCCTGTTAGGTTTTTTGCTAGTTTCATTTTTTCTTTGAAGTTTGCAAGTCTGCTTATCATGATTCTCTGTGCTTCAGGGGAGCCTGCACCGTGCATGGATTCCACTAGGTATCCTGTGCTCATGGTCATATTTTCGATTAATCTAAATATTTTCATTC
>Ga0209410_1000337_pt1 | contig 21373 bp, 17 predicted proteins | sample Mar14436cmmetaG_FD_184135 | JGI IMG/M metagenome (GOLD analysis project Ga0209410, IMG submission 184135) | Marine hydrothermal vent microbial communities from Guaymas Basin, Gulf of California to study Microbial Dark Matter (Phase II) - Marker... ... | reverse complement strand
AATAAATCTCCATTTTCACAATAAAAACACCGATTACTAATTAGTGTTCTTTTTGTTTTTTCAGACGTCTTATTTAAGGCATTTAATCTTTAACGTTTCAGATGAAGCCGGAGAAAAATAATCAAGGTAGGTTCAAGGGGCTATTTTAAAAAGGAAAGAAAAAGACTGAACCGTTAAAAACGTACTTTCACACTGGTTGTCACCTTCACTCAAGAAGGGCGGGTAGAATTAATTTAATAAGGAGGTTACTAAGAACTTAAAGAGCGGATCGATGGATCACCAAGACACTGGTTAACCAACGCTCCAAAGACAGGGACGCCCAAGTCGCGTCAAAAGTTCAGGAAGCGTCGAAGAACATAAAAAGCCTCGAAGTCGAGAAGCGGCGAAGGGATATCATGAGGCTCTTCCCACAAGAAGGTTAGGCAAGACCAATAGCTCTATGAGAGGAGTCTCCTTGAAGGCTGTAGTCTTAGCTGCAGGTGAAGGTTGGAGGCTACGTCCCGTAACCTTCACAAGACCGAAACATCTCATCCCAGTAGGTGGAAGACCATTACTCGTTCACATCCTAAACTCGCTCAGAGAAACAGGGTTTAGGGAAGTCCTGATAGTTGTCCACTACGAAGCCGACAAGATCAAGGAATACTTAGGAGACGGATCGAGGTTCAATATGAAGATTGAATACATCCACCAACCCAAAGTTATGGGCACGGCCGACGCGACCAGACTCGTTGAAGATTATGTGGAAGAGAACTTCCTATTGATCTATGGCGACCTCTTCATAACTCCCACGGTCATACGGCGGGTTCTCGACGCCTACACGGCGAACTCCAGATTTAAACCCGTGGTAACAATGGCCTCGGTTCCGGTTAAACACCCGGAACACTACGGCGTCCTAATTTTGGAAGGCTCCTACGTCGTCGACATAGTTGAGAAGCCAGCTCCAGGAACCGTAGAGAGCAACCTTGTGAACGCCGGAGTCTACATCTTCTCAACCGAAATCTTCGACGCTATAAAGCGGACAAGCCTCTCAGCGAGAGGCGAACTTGAGATCACAGATTCGATCCACTACCTCATAAAGAATGGGAGACCCGTGATAGCTGTAGATGTTCCCCGCGGAGAATGGCTCGACGTCGGCAACCCATGGGACCTTCTAGAGGCGAACAAACGCGCTCTCATACAGATGAAACCAGAAGTAAGAGGGACAGTTGAGAAAGGCGCTCACATCAAAGGGCCAGTCTCCGTCGCCGAGAACGCGCGGGTTCGCTCAGGAGCCTACATAGAGGGACCCGTCTTGATAGGTGAGGGAAGCGACATCGGCCCAAACTGTCATATCCGCCCCTTCACAAGTATAGGTAGGAACGTTAGGGTTGGGAATGCCTGCGAAGTGAAGAATAGCATAATCATGGACAGCGTTACTGTAGGCCGCCTCTCCTACATTGGGGACAGCGTGATCGGGGAGGGCTGCGTCCTTGGGGCCGGCTCGATCTTCGCCAACTACAGGTTCGACTCCGAGAGTGTGAAGATGAATGTGCTCGGCAGGATCGTTGATACAAAGAGAACTGAGATGGGCGTAGTTATGGGGGATCACGTGAAGGTGGGGGTGGGCGCCCTCTTTATGCCGGGGGTAAAGATCGGGTATAACAGCTGGATCGGTCCTAACGTCGTGGTTTATAGGGATGTCCCGTCCAACACTATCCTAACCCTGAAGCAGAACGTTCTGAGAAGGGCTCATTGACTTTCCGGTCTCCGCTATGGAGAAGAAGGGAAGAGTAATAAACAACTTTTGAGAGAATTTACTGGGATTACGCGATGTCGGCGGCTCAGAGAAGGTTCTTGAGCGAGGTAGCGTCGTTGATCAACAAGACCGTTACAGTAACCACCGTGGACAATAAAAAGTACACCGGAATCCTCACCGGAATAAACCCTGAGAGCCTCAGCCTCTGCCTCTCCAAGGCTAAGGATGAGAAAGGGAATGTGACCCCAAAGATCGTCTTGAGCGGGAACATTGTCGCCCAGATTCTAGCGGCTGAGAGAGAGTTCGACATCAAGGGGTTGGCGGAGAGACTTGAGAAGGTCTTTCCCAGAATGGTTCGGCTCTATGAGAAGGAGGGCTTCATCTGGGTTATGGATAAGATCAAGGTGACTGCTGAAGGCGTCGTTGAGGGCTCGGGGCCGATGGCTGAGCGTGTTCAGCGGGTTTACAGCCAGTTCGTCTCCCAGATGAAACAGGCTTGAAGTTCAGACGCCAACTACCAAGAGCGTTTGTTTATCCTTGAGTCTCTTCCGTCCAAGCTTGACCTTCCACCTCATTCGGGCTCAACGATCACGGCTGTACCTGTGGCCGAGATCACCACAACGCCTGCTCCAAGCCCTAGATCAGAAGTCTCGACATCTACGCCTACCACGGCGTTTGCTCCCAAGGCCAATGCCTTCGACTTCATCCTGTTTATGGCTTCTTCTCTGGCTTTCTCGAGCTCCGTTGTGAAGGCTGTTACCTCCCCTCCAAGCATAGACTGGATGCCCGCCACGAACCTCCCCAAAACCCCTCTCGTCCGAGGTGTTATCCCGGTTACTACGCCTAAAACCCTCTTTATTCTATATCCGGGGACGGTTGGGGTTGTCACCACAAGGACTTCAGAGGTCAACTGTGAGATTGGGGCTCCGCAGTTCGCACAGAACTTGGCGCCCTCAACAACTTCTGATCCGCACTTAGGGCACCTCAACCCGGCTCCACCAACCAATACATCCTTTACTCAAACTTCTATTTGCCTTTTTTGTCGCTTATGAATGATACTTGGCTGTCTAAGTGATCGCATGGAAAGTTGTGGGGAAATCCTGAATCCTCCTCATCCGATTATCTCAACTTGGGTTCCAAGAGCCTCTCCAGGCAACCCCTTCCTGAAGCGGGCTCGTAGAAGCCCCTTCTTTCCATGCGTGGACAAGATTTTTCCTATGCATTTATGCTTCTTAATAGGCCATGCAACCTTCCTTCCTATGAGCTGAGCGGCTTCGCTGGGAGACTTTACGTCTGGAAACTGGAGTAGGCACTCCCTCGACCTCTGGGTTTTAGGGCCCCTCCTATATCCGACTACCACACCTCGGAGGAGCTCCGGCCTCGACATCATCACCGAACAACCTCCTCAACTCAAATATCTACGTAAACTTTCCGGAAAGACTTCTTAAACCTCGGCTTCTACAAGAATATCATTTTAAGGCTTAATATCTTATACTTTTCTTTGGAGGCTTCAACCTCTAACTTAAATAGTGCTCCGTGTTTCATCTTTGGGATGTCCACCCGCCTAGAAGAGAGGCTTGAGAGGATTCTCCGGGTGATCGAGAATCTTGCCCGTGAAGCCGCTATGGGAGTGCCCATAATCGTCGAGGGAGTGAAGGACCTAAAGGCTTTGAATAGGCTCAACGTGAAGGGTGACATACTCTTGGCTAAAGCTTCAGGGAAGACCTTTCTCGGTCTTCTGGGGGAGATCGAGGAGAGGGGTAAGCCCGAGGTAATCCTCCTCTTGGACTTCGACAGGAGGGGCAGGGAGTGGACCAAGCTCCTCGTGGAGAACCTCGAGAGGAACAAGATAAAGCCCAACATAACGTACTGGAGGGAGCTCCGAAGCCTAGCTGGAAGGGAGGTGAAGGACATTGAGGGCCTCTCAAAGTGTGTGGAGACCTTGAAGAGGAAAGTTAACCGTGACTGATAATGAAACATTATTAAAGGACAAAGACGTTATAGGAGAGAGTAACCAAAAGGTTTAGTGGTTTAAATCCGAACGTTGGAGGCTGAATGAGGAATGACATCTTCACAGTACTTCACTATCAAGTATAAGATAGTTGCCCGATTCGAGGTTGAAGGGGTAGTTGAGAAGCCCGATGTCATAGGCGCGGTTTTCGGCCAGACAGAGGGCCTCTTCGGCTCCGAACTCGACCTAAGAGAACTCCAAAAGTCCGGTAGGATCGGCCGCATAGAGATTGAGATCCAATCCAAAAAAGACAGAACTGAAGGTCGCATAATCATCCCAACGAGCCTAGACAGGGTCTCAACGGCCATAATAGCCGCGAGTATAGAGAGTATAGAGAGGATCGGCCCTTGCGCGGCTAAGGTCGCCTTAGAGAAGATCGAGGACGTAAGGGAAGCTAAACGGAAAGCCATAATCAAGAGGGCTAAAGAGATTCTGAAGAAGTGGGACCAAGAGGTGAGGCCGGAGGCCGAGGAAGTTTTCCGCGAGGTCTCCGAGATTCTAAAGGTTACGAAGGCTGAGACCTACGGGCCTGAAAAGCTCACCTCCGGCCCCAACATAGACCTAGCCAAGGAGATAATAATTGTTGAGGGAAGAGCTGACGTTATTAATCTCCTCAGGAACGGCATCTCAAACGTCATAGCTTTGGAGGGCGCGAAGGTACCCCAGACCATAGTTAAATTGACGAAGGAGAAGGAGGCGACCGCCCTCCTAGACGGCGACAGAGGCGGAGACCTCATAATGAAGGAACTTCTCCAAGTGACCAACGTTAAGTATATAGCTAGGGCGCCTAGGGGCAAGGAGGTTGAGGAGCTAACTCTGAGAGAGATCATGGAAGCCCTCGAGAAGAAAGTTCCAGCCAGAGAGTTAAGAAAGAAGTTGAAGATGAGGCCTAGAGTACTCGTGCCGAAGGAGATAGTCGAGGCCGCGAAGGAGTTGGAGGGAACATTGGAGGCCATACTCCTAAACGAGAAGATGGAGAGGATTGGGAGGCTTCCAGTAAGCGAGTTGGCTGAGAGACTCAAGGAGTTCGAGGGCGTCGATACCGTGGTCTTTGACGGGATTATAACCCAAAGGCTCGTCGACATAGCGAGTGAGAGGAAGATCAAGTATCTAGTGGCCGCTAGAATCTCTAACGTAATCAAACAACCCTTGAACGTCCACCTGTTGACCTTCAAGGATATAATGGAGTGAAGAAGTTTTCAGGATAAGCGGGCTCTACCCCTTCTTCAAAAAGTCGAAGAGAGTTTTTGGGGGGTTCAGATCGTCTGCGGTGACTCCGAACATTGAGAGAACTCTCAGAGCGGCTGGCACGACCTGATTGGAAACGTAATACTCGATATCTAGCTCCTCGTACGAAGCTAAGATATGGGGTTTAGCCTTCTTATAGAGCCTTCCAGGCCCCTCAACTATAACGTATCCGATCTTGTCGTTTGGGGAGAGTTCCCAGCCCTCCTTCATGAGAATCTTGGCGGCCTCGACGTGAGGAGCCTTCACGGCGTACTTCTCAACGGGCCTCGTCAAGGTCTTCCATATAACTAGGTCCTTGTAAGGGATTCTTCTTTCCCTGAGGTTTGAGATCACCTTTTGAACGAACCTTACAGCCTTCTCGACGGACTTCTCTTTGAGGATAAGTCTGAGGACCTCCTCTTGAACGTTCTTGGCTATGGCCGCCCAGTCCCCCCTAACGACCTCTAGGCCCACAATGTCGAGTTCGCCGTTGGGGAGGAGGCCGCAGTACCTCTTCTTCGCTTCCGTGAAGAATATTCTCTTGTAGATTTTGTCTGGTTTTATCTCTAGGCCGATCTTTTCTTTGATCCTCTTTGAGAGCGCCTTTATCTTTTCCGGATCGTACTTGATGAAGATGCTGTCCGTGTCGCTGTAGATCACCTCCAAGCCCATGCTTCTCGCCATCTCTATCGTGTTGAGGATTATGCTTCTACCCCAGGCGGTAGTAGCTTCAGCTATCGGCTTGATGTACCAGCGGGCGCCTACCCAACCGGCGTAACCGTAAGTGGCGTTCGTTATCACCTTCACAGCTTTCTGCCTAGCGTCCAGAACCCTGTACTCCACGCTTCCAGGCTTAACCTTCCTGAGTCTACGTCTGATCTCGTCCCTAACGGAGATCAGACCGGAGAGGACACGCTTATAGAAGCCTGGAGGCGCTTTTACGAATCTGTGTCCAACCTCGGGTGCGACGTTCACTCCTTGGGGAGGCTCAGGCTCAGATGGGTCTAGGTAGGTGTCCGGCGATATGTTGTACTCGATCATGATGTTGGGGTACATCGACTTGAAGTCTAGGACTGCCACATCTTCGTGTATTCCAGGCTTCGGTTTGAGAACCATCCCTCCAGCGTAGGGTCTGTAGCGCCGTTCAACCCTCCTCGGAATAAGCTCCTTCATCCTGTAGGCTTCTCTTATGAGGAACCACTCGACCCTGAACCCTACGGCGGCCCTCCCTATCTGGTCTAGAGGTAGACCCACAAGCTTAGAGAGTTCAACGGCGAAGTCGGCCAGAGCCTCGTATATTCCCATTACGCACTTGGCGTTCTCCATCGAGAACTGTGCTAGGAGAGGCCTCTTCTCAGGGTTCTCCCAGTACTCAGCGATCTCAACGTCCTCTATTAGGAGGCGGTCCTTGACCTTCATCACCCCCAAGTAGTCTGCAACGTTCTCTAGGGTTTTAACCTTGACTTCTGGAAGTTCATCGGCGAAGTCGAGAAGGTCAATGTTTGCCCTTCCAGTTATCGAGATGTGGCCATAGACGCTTCTATGCGGTTCAGCTCCAACCCTGTCTACGGTGAATTTAACCTCCATTTTCCGGGCTCTCTTCTGGAGGAACTCCCAGTCCATCCTGTTTGTTCCGTACCCAACTATGATATCTGGATCGAACTCCTTGACTTGGCGTATGAAATCTTCTATGACAACTTTATCCCCGTCAATGTTCTCGGCTATGATCTGCCTCTCTTCACCCGTGCTCGTTACTGTTGAGATTATTACGACGGGGCTTCTCTCAGGTTTGGGTGAACCCTTTGGGCTGTAATAGATGGCGGAGAAGGCTAGAACCCTCAGTTTTGGGGGTTCTTCCCTTCCAATCTTCTTAGGCCTCGACTTGGCTAAGTAGACCTTGTCGGCCTGAACGTTCAGCCTTTCCCTTAAGGGTTCAACCTCAACCTCATGCCACACGCAGGGGGTTACGTCGTTGTCGATGAGGTAACGCATCGAGTATCGGATGTCGTCTTCGAGGGGACACTTCACGCCCTCAACCTTCGAGAGAAGATTCGCGTACTGAGGAATGGAGTCTGGGTCTTGACAGTAAATCTTGATCGCCTTAACAGGCTTGCCGAAGAGTTTTCTCTCGACGACCTCCATCCTCGTCGAGGGATGGAGACGACTCCTAAGCGCTTCTACACCTTCCAAGACAGTTTTTGGGTCGACGCCTTCTTGAAGAAGGAGGTAGAAGTAGGGCTGGAACCCTCGATCTATCACGAGTATACGCGACCCCTCCTCGTTCACGCCCCAGAGCCATATCTCAGGCTCCCCCTCCTTAACCTCATAATTCAAGTCCAGAAGCCAGAACCTCTCCTTCAAAGGACACACCCAAATAAAGAGGTAGTAAGCCTTTAATATAAAAGAGTGAGCTGCGACGCCAGCATCGATAGAGGTTTCAGCAACTAAACCTATTAAATAAGGAAGCCGCTTGAGATTCATATAGAGGGAGACTCCATGTCGCCAAAGGGGTACATAGACCTAAGGAGAGCCTTGAAGAACTTCCTCAAGGAGAAGGGTGTAACCCTCCAAGAAGTGTTAAGTTTGATGGATGAGGATAAGGAGGGGATAATGGAGGCCCTTAAGAAGAGGGTCCACCTAACCGAGGCTCAAAGCAGAGCTCTGGAACGCAACCTCTCCAGCAGAGACCTCAACCTCCTACTCTTCGTGATCCAGACGTTCTACATAGTGAACCCTGGGGGACTCTACAAGGGCCTCATAATCGAGCCTACGAGGGAAGACGTCATGTGGGGGAACAAGGTGACGTTTGAGGGATGCAAGATGATACTCGAAGCCCTCAGAATCTCAACTACGAACCTGTGAAGCCCGTGGGCGGCGAAACCGGATTAACAGTCCATCTCAATGTATCTCTATTACGTCTCCGTCCATCATAGTATGTTCAGGTCCAACCTTCTCGCCTGGATACTTGGCGCTTGGACCCCATATCCTCGCATACCTGAATTTTTTGTAGAGTTTGCTGTGGAGCTTCCTTGCTACATCTATCGCCTTTGAGTCTTTCTCCAAGACTATGGGCTTTTCGGAGGGCTCCTTGCTGGAGGGCTCCTTCGAGTAGACCCTTATGATCCCGAGCATACGGAAGACAGCCTCTCCAACCTTCTCCAGCCCTCTACCATTCACGCACGAAACGGGGATTACGGGAATCGCTCCTCCAACCTCCTCGATTAGAGCTTTGACTTTTTGATCGGAACCATCCACGTCAGCCTTGTTGGCCAAGATCACAGAGGGCTTGTAGACGGAGCTCGAGAAGAGCTCATCCTCGATCATCTCTAGGGTAACCTTGCCACGTATCTTGACGAGGGCTGAGGTAACCTTATACTCCATCAAGAGGCGGCGGACATCCTCCACGGTGCAGTCGACCAGACGGCCGCTACCGACAACCTTGACGCCGACCCCTGGCTGTCTAACGATCTTAACCTCGCCTTCAGGCCTCTCGATCCGTATGCCAGCCGCCTCGAGCTCCGAGATCAAAATTCTCAACTGCTCGACGGGTTCGGCTGAGAGGTCAACGACGAGGAGGAGGCCGTCCGCGTTCCTAGCCAACCCTAGGATTTGGGGGCCCTCCATCCTACCTTCTGAAGAGCCTTCCACGAGGGCCGGAGCCTCGACGAGCTGAAACTGAATGTCCCGGTACTGGAGCATGCCTAGAGCGGGCTTCCGGGTTGTATATGGAACAGGGCTGATCTCCGGTTTGGCGTTGGTGAGGGCCGCTAAGAGACTGCTTCTCCCAACGTTTGTCAGCCCTAAGATGACTATCTGGCCGGCTCCCTCCTTAGGGACCGAGAAGAGATGGCGGCCACTGCTCTTTCTGCGGGTTCTCGACCTTTCGAGCTCCTCCTCTAAGGCCGCTATCTTCCTCCTAACGTTCATTATGAGTTTGCTTGTTCCTTTATGTTTCGGGCAGAGGGCGAGGAACTCCCTCATCAACCTTATCTTCTCTGGGATGTAACGGCAGGCCACAGCCTCAGCCCACTTCGCCTTAGCTTTGGCTGGGAGGTTTGTGACCATGAGGCTTCTCACCTCGCCCAGCGATAGTCGCGACCGTCTTCAATAAATCAATAGGTCCACCAGGGTATTTTTGTTCTCTGCCGGGAGGAGCCTCTTCACGTTCCGGGACAGAGTCTAAGGGCAACCCTTAAAGGAAGACCGTCATGCTCTCGGGGAACTTCTTTAAGAGGGTTCGCGAACGGACGCTCTGCAAGGAATGCGGCTTCTGTGAAGAGGCAGGTAGTATGTCCCTCACCAAACGACTTCAGTTTTAATAGATGGAGAACCGAGGAGGTCATGCGTGACGCGCGTAAGGCATGAGATATTTCCTCTCAGTTAAGATCTTCTTCAACAAGATTTTCATCTACTTAAAATCTTTAAGAACCCACACGACGCCAAACTGATACCGACAAGATGAAGGGTCGATGTTTCGTTCACTTTGAATGACGCGGCTTTCCTTAATGTGGGGGTTACATTCTTTTTCGGAATGCACAATGAAAAATGGGGTTCTGAAAAGTGAAACTTTCACGGATGCCGTGCAACCATAAACTCTTATCTTGTCAGTATCGCCAAACTAAGTAAATCTTATTAAATAAATAGAAATGAAACGTGGCTTGATAAGGTCGATGAGAAATGAGCGAATCCTATGATCTAATTACAACAAATATGGTAAAGGCCCTTGCTGTTGAACTCGGAGCTGACTTAGTTGGAATTGGTCCGGTAGAACGATGGAAATATGCTCCTAAAAAGTTAAGGCCGGAAGACCATTTACCGGATGCGAAATCAGTTATAGTAGTTGCTATTCACCACCCTGACGCAGTTATAGAGCTCAGTGGCGAACCAACTCCTCATGATATGGGACCATATAGCATACAAAATGATATGAATCGGAAATTGGATTACATCTCCTTCAATATTGCTAGGCTTCTCGAGAAAAGAGGATACAAAGCTCTCCCCAAAGCAGCCTCCAACATATGGAGATATCGTCCATACAAGGATATTAACACTCATTTCACCGCGGACTTCTCAAATAGACATGCAGCCGTGGCCGCTGGGCTGGGCGAATTGGGATGGAATGGACTCTTTTTATCGCCTGAGTTTGGGCCTAGACAGCGCGTCGTCGCCGTAATCACTAACGCGCCCTTGGAACCGACACCTATGTATGATGGACCGAGTCTCTGCGATAGATGCTTCGAGTGTGTCCGTGCCTGCCCAACCGGTGCGCTCGAAAAGGAGGTTGATGGACTTCATGTCGTTAAAATCGAAGACAAGACCTACAAATATCCTAGGAAAAACATGTGGCGTTGTTCATGGGCTGAACATTGGGGCATTGATCTTAATCTACCCATACCTGAGAAAGTCACAGAGGAGGTCGTTTGGGATACGCTGTCGAAGTATGGTAGACGTGCAGGCGCAATGGGAAGTTGCCTCCGCTATTGCATGATTCCTCAGCTTCGATATAAAGATCCTGCATACACTAGGGTTTATCGAAGAAAGAAAAGATTTACGGACAACTGGCAGACAAAAGTAAATAGGATAGCGACTTATAAAGTCAAGAGCATCCCTGTACAATGGGGTGTCAATATAGTTCGAGTCTTATCCGTGGATGATTTTAAAGAAGCCCCGCTGAAACCGGGGGACTACCTTCCTAATGCAAAAAGCGTGATTTTGCTGGGGATTGATTATCCTCAACCCACCAAAAATGCTAAGACCATTCCGCCCCAGATAAAATATGCTGCCCGATACATAAGTAACGCGTCGTACTACTTACTTGGATTTGCTGTGCTGGACGTTTGTAGGTACTTAGATGGTTTGGGATATGCGGCTATGCCTGCTTATGGACAATCATCTTCGATTACCTATAGACAGATGTCTTTGATAAATGAATATGCAGCCAAAATTGCCGGTTTCACAGAGAGCACTGAAAGTAGTGAAACATCGATATGTGGATTTACGCGGCGTTTCATCTCAGTGCTTACCGATGCTCCGCTCGAATCAGATGCTAAAAAGCGACCTAGGATAGGAGAGCGCAGAATACAAACCAGAACTGAAATTCTAACGAACGAATTAAGGAAAGAAGCATATCAACTAGGCGCTGACTTGTTCGGCATTGCTCCTATAAATCGCCTTATGGACATACCCAGTGTTAAACGTTTAAATGAGTTTTTGCCAAAGGCAAAGTCCATAGTTGTAATAGGACTTCACTATCCAGACGCGGCTGTCGAGCGAGCGAAGGAGCCTCCGGCAGAATCGCCTGCAAGCTACTGCTTCGTCCATTATCATACGGTTAGACAGTTATGTTACATAGCGATTCGTTTGTCAAGTTACCTCAAGGATAGAGGATATCTTGCAGTCCCCCTTGTAGATGTAACGGAAGATACGGGCGTGGTTGCTAGTCCAAGAGGAGAACTTCCAGATGTTTGGGCGAATGTATATGCAGCTGTTGCGGCGGGACTTGGCGAAATAGGATGGAACGGCCAGCTCTTAACGCCAGAGTATGGACCTAGACAACGCACTATATCGATACTTACCGACGCGCCTTTAGAACCATCACCCATGTATTCTGGACCACCGCTCTGTGACAGATGCTTCCGATGCGTAAACACCTGCCCCGTCAAAGCGATAAGTCCAGACCGGAAAACTTCAGTCAAAATAGGCAACAGAATCTTTGAGTATGGAGTACGTGACAGAGCACGCTGCGACTGGGCAAAACGCTATGCCCTCGTTGGGGAAGCAGGCCCCAAATATATGGGAGCAACTCAAAATATTGAACCGCCGCAGAAAATTACTCCTGAAGCCATCGAGAAAGCACTAGAGAAACTAGATCCTACAACCAGCTACAGAAGTATGAGATTAGGAAGAAAAATCAGATATGTCGTAATGGGGGTTAATACTACAATTGTAGAAGAATGCCTACGTGCATGTATGCCTCCTCATCTTCGATGTAGCCGCCATAAGGTACAATAATTGTTTTTGCCTCGGGGTTTCATTCCCATATTTTATTTGGAAAATTCAGAAATCGTTTAGCACGATATCATGAGACAACTTAACATTTATCATGCGTTAATTTATATTAATCGCACTGAAACATAAAGAATCCTTTTTTATTCTATGTTTTCCATTTATGATGCCTAATTTATTAGTTAACGCGCATAAGGTGTGAAAAATTCACTTTTTGATTTTTGGCAGGGTTTTAGGGCGGGCGTGACCAATATAGGTATAGAACCCAAGGGAGTCCGTCCGGAGACCTTCATGAAGATAACGGCTGTCAGGGACAGGAAGCTAGCGGAGCGTTACCTAGAAACCTCGTGGAACGCCGTGAAGTATCTCGTTGACAATTACGGCGAGAAGATCTTCCTCCGCGTCGGACTGCCCTACAACAAAGTCTTCATAACTCTAGAAGAGGTCGCGTGTTTAGGCGAGAAGCTGGCATCCATAGACCCTGACGTTCAGCTCTGCGTACTAGATTACTTCCCAACCTTTAGACGCCGGGATATGGAGAGACCGAGCCCCAAAGAGATGTTGGAGATCAAGGAGGTTCTCAAGGGAACAGGTTTAAGAATGGTTGTGGTTCAGACATCGATTGGGCATACCGATCCGTGATGGTTCGTCATCCACCCTGCTGGTTTCACAGTTGCCATCAGCTCTGCAGAAATATTTAAATCATACCGAGAAGGGTTAATCTTAAATTGAATTAATGTGGGGATGGGGTAGACGTATGCCCATAGCGTTCGTTCTGATAAATGCTGAGATAGGTTCTGAAGGAGAGGTTCTGAAGGCGCTTAGGGAGGTTGAGGGGGTAAAGGAGGCTTACAGCGTCTACGGAGTCTACGACATAATAGCCAAGATTGAAGCTGACTCGATGGACAAGCTCAAGGACGTGGTCACTTGGCGTATACGCAGGCTGGACAAGGTTAGGTCCACGTTAACCATGATCGTCATCGAATCTTTCTCTAATGAGGGAACAAGTTGAGGATGAGGATGGGCCTACGACCCGTGAAAAAGGGCAGGCTTCATCCTTAGAAGCGAAAACGGAACTTGAGTGTGTTCCTTGCTTTTTATAAGTGACGTGAAGAGTAGTTGAGTATGACCCATGGTTAAGGTGCATATTGGTCTCGACGATACGGATTCCCCTAGGAAAGGGTGCACAACCTACGTTGCCGCCTTACTGGTCGAGAAACTACACGATCTGAACGTCCGGTTCGTAGATTACCCCAACCTGATCCGGCTTAACCCAAACGTTCCTTGGAAGACTAGGGGGAACGGAGCTCTATGTCTGAGAATAGAATGTGACGGGGCGATCGTCGACGAGATTAAAGAGACCGTTATAGAGACCGTTGAGGAGAACTCGGATATGGACTGCGAGGGAACGGAGCCTGGCGTAGTCTTCTTTTACGGAGAGGTTCCAAGGGAGGTTGAAGCCTTCTCCAAAGAGGCGATCCAAGGAATAGTCAAGATGGAGACCGCTCTGAAACTCTTGAGGAGGTTCGGGGCGGAGGCTTTCGGGTTCAAGGATGGACGCGGAATCATAGGGGCGCTGGCGGCCGTAGGGGAGACCCTGAAGGGAGACCACACATACGAGCTAATCGCGTACAGGTTACCCGAGAACAGGGGGACTCCTAGAAGGATCGTATCTTCATCCGTCTTAGAGATGGATCGGAAGACGGGAAACCGGACCTTTAACAATGTTGATCCGGAGACAGGTCGCATCCTAATAACCCCTAGGGGGCCTGACCCGGTGCTCTACGGGATCAGAGGTGAAGACCCTCAAACCCTCAGGAGAGCCCACGAGATTGTGCGTTCAGAGGAACCTATCGAACGTTGGGTCATATTCAGAACTAATCAGGGGACGGACGCCCACTTGAGAAGGGTAAGCTCCGTACGGGAGATCAGACCTTACAACCCGGTTATCGTCCGGGGAGTAGTGGATGAAGCGCCTAAGATAATTCCCGGCGGTCACGTGATCTTCTCGATTAGGGACCAAAGCGGCCGGGTTGACTGCGCCGCTTACGAGCCGACCGGTAGTCTCCGCGAAGCCGCCAAGAAACTCATAGTCGGGGACTTATTAGAGGTTTACGGCGGAGTCCGGCCTCCTTCACCGAGAAATCCCCTAACAATAAACCTCGAGAAGATCAGGGTTCTGAAGCTGGCGCCCCACATAGTCTTGAGGAACCCTCTCTGCCCAAGATGTGGGAAACGTATGAAGTCCATCGGAAGGAATAAGGGCTTCGAGTGTAAGAGGTGCGGCCTCCACGAACCTAAAATGGAGAAGATTCGCTGTGAGGTTGAGAGAGAACTCAAACCCGGCCTCTACCTTACCTCCCCAAGGTCTCAGAGGCACCTCACAAAACCGCTCTCGAGGTACGGCCTAGAGAAAAAGCATGGAACCTTCAGGATGGGCAATTTTATCCCCTACCACTTTTTCTCCAGTGTTTAGAGATGTTTGAGGGGGAGCGCCTCCTCTCAGTCCAGCCTTCCATAGAAAAACCTTTTTATCCACATCGAGCGAGGAGTTTTAGGGTGAAACCTGCCCCGCGGTGTCCTCATGCCGGTTCGAGCCGTCATCTTCGACCTTGACGAGACCTTGATCCACTCAAAGATAGACTTCAAGAAGATGAAGGAGAGGGTTATAGCCTTCTTGGAGAAGGTAGGCGTTACAAGGGGCCTCCTGAACACCAACATGCTAAATATGGAGATAACGAGTCTCGCGGTTGAAGACCTCCGTAGAAAGGGCTTCCCTGAAGGGGAGATCAGACTGATCTTGAGTAAAGCGGAGGAGATAATGAACCGCACCGAGCTGGAGTCCGTGAACGAAGCCTCCCCGATAGAAGGAGCTCAAGAGACCTTGAAAGCCTTGAAGGAGAGAGGCCTCAAGATCGGCGTCATGACGAGAAGCTGCCACGAGTACGCCGAGAAGACCCTAACAAAGTTCGGTCTAAGGGCGTATGTGGACGCGATCTCGGCGAGAGACGATGTTGAAGAACCGAAACCGAACCCTAGACACGCCTACCACATGATGAGGCTGCTGGGTGTGAAGGCTTGCGAGGCCGTCTTCGTCGGGGATCACTGGCTCGACGGCCTATGCGCCAAGGAAGCCGGGCTCAAGTTCATCCTGATATTGAGGAGAAACATTGACCTTAAGAAGCTTGAGGGTTGCGACTATAGGGTTGCTGGGAGCATAAAAGAAGTGGCGCGAATGGTGTGACAGTTGGGACGGCTTAGGCTCTAAAGGATCCTTGAAGGCATCTTGAGGAACTCAAATATCTCCTCCAACTCTTTAAACTTGCTTCTCAGAACGTCGAGTCTTGCCTGTAATGGTCCGCACTTCTTCACGTATTCTTCCTCATTCATCTCTCCTAGGTTGTAGGCTATCGTGAACCTCTCGATCTCAACCTCGATCTTCTTTATCTCCTTGTTTAGCTCGTTGTGGTAGGATTCGAGGCTGACGGCCAAAGTCCTGAGCTTCTTGGTTTCATCGTCGATTCTCTTCAAGTATTTCTGCCTGAACTCCTCGTATATGGCTTCTGAGAGCTGAGACTTCCTCGAGTCGAGGAACCTAAGCCTCTTCGCATCGTCTCTTATCTTCTCTATGATCTCTTTAACCTCGATGAGTACTTCCTCTGGGGTCTTCCGTCTCTTCGGGGCCTCCCTAACGATCTTCATCCTCCTCTGCATCTCCCTCCAAGAGGGAAACTCTATCATTCGCTCCTCCAAGTTGCGGAGTATATCCTTCATCCTGTGATAATTCCTGTATCTGTATGGAAACTCTATGAGGGAGACTATCGTGTCTCCCTCCCTCAAGCCTTTAATCTCGCATGGGATGAAAACTGACCTTCCAGGCCCCATAGCTGTGAACGAGACGGTGAAGGTTCCGTCCATGTGCAGTTCACCTTTAACCGAGTGAGGGTCTATAACGGATTTCTTAAACCTTCCAAGGTTTTCCCTTACGAATCTGTATAGGAGGTCGCTGTCCTTAAGGGGAACTCTCAAAGGAAATGTGAGACTCACTTTATCCTTCTCCATCGTGAACTCTCCGAGGAAAGTTCTCTTCCTAACCCTGCCCAGCAAGCTTAGGCCTTGAGCTCTAGCTGCGGGTACGCATCCCCCCAGAAACGTCGTGAACGTTCCTGTTAGGAGGGCGACTAGGATGGATGGTAGGGACCAGTGGACGTAGATTGGGGGTATGGCCTCCTCTTGGAAGGGAAGCCATACTCCCTTGAGGATCGTGGTTATCCAAGAGAATGAGGTTACGATTATGTAGCTCCCTAAGAAACCAAAGAGCGTCCCCATAAAACCTAATAGGAGCGCCTCTATTATGAAGACTTGGAAGGAATTTTTCGGATCGAGCCCGAGGGTTGCCATTGCCACGAACTCTCTCCTCCTCTCCTCGTAAATCGACGTCATAGTCACGTAGATCATCAAGCCGGATATGACGAGTGGGAAGATGTACGGGATGAAACCCCTCACAGTCCACTCTGCTCTCCACTCTATGCTTACAGCCCGGCCTTCCGTGTTAACTATCGTTATGACGCCTAAGAGGTAAGCTATCTCCTTCGCTATGTTGATGATGTCGAAGCCTTCTTCGACAAGAATCGAGGCTTCTGAAATACCTATGGAATAATCGTTGATCGACTTGATGGGAACGAGGATCAGCTTGTCGGTCTTCTCGAAGAGAGGCCTGTTGTCAAGTCGAGACGCCCTTAAGAGCGATGCTGGGTCGAACCTCCCGACCACCCGGAAACTCCCGAAGGTTCTGGTCTTGGTTATCGGCGGTCCGTCCGTCGCTATGACTTCCATGACGCCTAACGTCACATAGTCGCCTATAGGTACACGGAATGTAGACGGGATTATAGCGACAGGTTCGCCTACCTGAAACTCCGACCATAAACCTCTAATGTACATGGAAAAGTTGTAGTTGTTCTCTAGGAAGTCAGGGTCGATGCATATTATCTCAACGTCTAATGTTCCTTCTCCGTAAATCAAGACTCCTGAGCGCGCAATTTTCTCTTGGTAAGGAATCACCTCCTCTCTATAACCTATGTCCTTACACCACTCCTGATTCTTGGTCCAGTTTATGTCGTACTCGCTCAAGGGGGCTGAGACTATGTCGGCTTGGAGGATTATCGCCGGAGTGTTGGTTCCATCCCATGCCTCTATGACTCTAGACTCCCTAGCTATCGAGATATTCACAAGTATTATTGCGGATGAAACCACGATCGTTATCGTTATCAGGCTTAAGATCGTTCTGAGAGGCCTCCTCTTCATACCCCTTATCCCAAGCTGCAGGGACAGGTCGGTTATGGCCGCCTTTCTAGTCGAGATCAGAGTCAAAAAGAAGTACACGAGGGTTCCTAGAACGAAGCATCCCCAGAGGCTCGTTGGGATGTCTACGCCGATAACCGGCGCTCCTAAGATACTCTCTGCCATGATGGCGTAGAGTATCTTGAAGGAGAAGTGGGTTAATGAGAGTATCACCAAGAACAGGGAGAAGATCGAGACTCTTATGAGGAGGAGAGTTCTCTTTCCAGCTTGTTCCTCCAAGAGAAAGCTTGGGAGAAGGGATGATAAGCCGTAAATGAAGAGGCAGATGCTTATAGTTGTCAGTATAGAATATGCCTTTTGACTTGCGAGCCAAGACCTTAAACCGTTAATCCTATCTAATGAACGTTTAATCCCGCCTAAGGCCGGCCCGTACTCCTCTAAGAGAATTAGGTTCAGAGCACGTTCAAAGTGTTTACCTACAACCTCATACTCTTTATACTCTTGAGTTAGTGGGAGACCTAAAGCCTTGAACCATCCCAACTCTTCGCTGAGGCTGGAGAGCTCCTCTTCCATGTAGCATTTAGTGGCCAAGTATGTCCAGCTTATCAACGTTGTGTTCTCGTCAACCCTAACACGCAAGGGTGGAATCTCCGCTGTCAACCCAGACTTCTCCGTCGGCGTTATGGTTACCTCGTAGTTTATGGGAAAGAAGAAGTAACTCTCATAAACAGGATTGATCTTCGCAGTTTCAAAGCCTTCTATGTTTGCCCTCAAGGCGGGCTTAAGGGTTAATGTCTCCTTCTCTTCAGTAATCGGGTTGTAATCGGAGACTCTGACGAGTTTACCATCTAGGACCCATATATTGCATTCAACATAGATTTGGCTTCCGAGATTTCTGACGGTAAGAGGTATCCGCATATTCGTGTATATAGTTCGGCCTATTTCATACCAGCCTGTAAATGTGACATCCTCATCCATGAAGAGGTTATTTATTTTTATGACTGTGTAGTTTCCTAAGACCTCTAACCGGCTGATCCTAGGCGGATTTTTAAGCAGGGCCTCGACGTTGGAGGTTCCAGTAACGGTTTTGATGAGCCTCTGTATCGTTCCAGTCTCGTTCGTCACGCCCTCTAAGTAGGCAGTTTCCCAGACCGAGGAAGGTTGAAAGTTAATCCTTAAGGTCATGTTTGGAACCGGCATGTCAGTCTTGTAGTCCCTCAACTTAACGATGAACCAAACATTAATCCCTTGGGCATCCTCCGGCGAAGCCTCAACTTGGAAGCCGATTAGACACGTGGTCAATAAGGTAAAAAGTAAAATTAAGGCCGCTACAGATGCCTGTTTACTCAGCCCCTTCACCTCATCATCCTCCCACCCAACTCCATAAGCTTCGTCTCGTACTCATCCCTCAACTTCCGATAAAGCTTGTACTCGATCAGCCCGTTCTCGTACAGGTTCTCAAGCTTGCTCAGCATCTCCTTATACTTCCTTATCTCTAAGGGTTTCTTAAGCTTCTTTCTCTCCAATACAAAGATTAAGGCTACAAGCGGGACGGGCATAACTAACGTTAAGAATAAGGCGGTCATGTTCACACTGCACGTCATAACCTTGTCCATGTCGTATAACAGGTCTACAACGATCACACTCGTATATATTCCGTAGGACGCTCTAACCTCATATCGGCCAGTAGGCAGGAGAACCCTTACGTAACCCCACTCATCAGTCTTCTCCCTGTAAAGAACCTCACCCTTAAGCCTTCCATACCTTCCTTGGAGCCTACTCACCACCACGAGGGCGTTTCTAATAGGCTCGCCTGAAGGGTCTAAAACCCTAACTCTCAACCTGTAAAGGGGACATTCTATGGTCCACTCGTCATTCGTGTGGAGGTCCACAATTCCGGTCCAAACCTGAAGCCCCTCCCACACAACATCAACCACGTAACGCTCAGCATAGAGGCTCTCGCGAGTTATACAGCCGTTCTCATCGGTATAGTCTTTGAAGATGAGGTTTCCTTCGGAGTCGTAGAAGTACACGGTGGCGCCGGAGATGACCTCGCCAGAAGTCGAGACCAACCTAAAGACCAAACGGGTCTTACTGCATTCTATGGTTATGTTTTCATGCTTCTGCAGTTTGATATAAGCCTCGCCTACAGGCTCACCGCCTACAACCTTGAGCAAGTATGTTCCGTTCCAAAGCCCATTAAAGGAGGTTCTTCCATTAAGGTCAGTCTTATTCCAACCAATAATCCGCCCAGTTCCATTCTTTATAACCGTGAAGTTGTCCAGCGAATGGAAGACCAGCTGGTCGTATAAGTAGACGACGTGGTCCGCCAACGGTTCACCTTGAAGGTCCACGCATTCAACGGTTAGGTTATAAACCCACGTCCTAACCATGAAGAGGCCAGGTTCTGTGACATTGATCTTTCTTCTGCCCACAACCCTGTATCCATGGTTAACGGAGACCGTGTACACTCCTTCCGGCAGCTTCAAGTCTACGTGTCCTGTACTGTTTGGAACTCCGTAAGCCACAACAGTTCCATTCAAGTCGTGCACGGTAACGTTTAAACCTTGAAGGTTAGGTTCTCCCCCTCCCTCAGAACCCAGTATAAGTAAGGTTACGTTGAAGAGTAGGGGTTCTGAAGCGTTTCCGCCTCCGCCATCCTGTTGTCCGAGAGGCTGAATAACCGTTATGGTGAAGTAGCCCTCTAGATGAGCCGTCGGCTCCGCAGATGCTGTAAGCCATCCAAAAACCGCACATGCGATCAACGAGGCTACTAAAATCCATTTAGGAGCTGTCAAGAACTCTCCCTCAAAGTCTCAAAGCACCTAAATATCTTCATGTCGATGTCATCGATGTACCTTCTGATCTCTTCTATCTTCCTCTCGATACTTCGCAACTCCCCCTGCAATGCTCCCAGTCTACTCTCGTACGCACTCTCCTCGAACTCCCCTACAGCGTATCTGGCCTCAGTCTCCTTTATTTCATCCTTGATCTCTGAGGCTTTAAGTTCAAGGTTCATAACCTCCTCGATCTTGTCACGCCTCATCGAGGACCATTTCTTAGAGATTTCCTCCAGCCTCCTCTGACAAAACTCCCTACTTTTCTCAACGTCTTCTGAGAGCTCCTTCTCTTTAATCATGTTCAAATATTGGTTGATGAAGGAAACCTCGTCCTCGATCGGCAGGGACGCGAAGGCCTTGTCTATACTATTTATCAGCCTTTCCCACTTCAGAGAGGGCTGAGGCATTTCACCCGGCGGGGGGGCTCCCACAGTATATGTCTTCTCATGTCTGTCCAAGAACTCCTTCAGACCTATCTTCTCTTTCGCCCACTCCAGCTTTGCCTTAGCCTTGGCCAGCTCCAAGTATTCCCTTAGATGAAACTGCTCCTCTAGCAGCTCAGAGAGGCGGCTACTCATCTCGGCTCTAATGATGTTATATATATTCTTCGGTATTTCCCCGGACCGATAGAGCTTTGCGAGCTCCTCCATCTTAAGGGATAAGTCCTTCATCTCCTTAACGTTTGACTGGAAGATTCTGAGTTTCTCCTCTGCCTCACGTCTCAAGTCTTCAACTGGAACCCTCTGGACTGTACGAGGACGTTTAGAAGTCTCGCGCATCTGCTCCTGAAAGATATCCAGAGGTATCTGGCGAGGAACTGCTTCCACAACTTTGTTGTTTTTTGACCGCCAGAAACGCTTGAGGAAACCAACCATGAGGAAACCCGCCTACTATAATATTAGCATATCTAATGTAGATATAAATCCTTTATGCCGCCGTTCCGCGAAGAGAATCCCTTAATTTCATTAAAGGCTTATTTGTTTGATGCGCTATTTTCTGTCCTGTATAAAAGGGTCTAACGTCTCGAGCCTCCCTCGGGTAGATGCACGATAGCTTAGCGAAGAGACCATTCTAAACTGGAGCGGAAGCCTCACTATCTGAGTTTTAGGTCTATCCTGCCAGCGGAGCCCCAGAACCTCGAGATTATCCTCTCAAGCCCCTCCGGTTTCCTTTCAGCCAGCCACAGGCCCGCGTAGATGTTCGCAAGGGCTATGTAGTCGGACACCGCGGCCTCCCCCTTCAATCTCTTCAGGC
>Ga0209410_1000336_pt1 | contig 21406 bp, 18 predicted proteins | sample Mar14436cmmetaG_FD_184135 | JGI IMG/M metagenome (GOLD analysis project Ga0209410, IMG submission 184135) | Marine hydrothermal vent microbial communities from Guaymas Basin, Gulf of California to study Microbial Dark Matter (Phase II) - Marker... ... | reverse complement strand
CAAGACTCCCCCATGTCAAAAGCCTTAAGAAAACAAGGGGCTGAAGTGTTAAGTGAAAAGAAATATCCCCTGCCAGTGAACGGTCACGTAGGACCACGGGTTCACCGGATATTTACGCTCACGGAACGTTGGAACTGGAAAATGGGAATTGGGAATTTGGCCTTTACGCTTTTGTTTCATCTCTGCCGAATTTCTAATTTCCAATCTCAAGTTCCTCTATCTCTTTTGCCTGGGCCTCTCTGTATTCCTTCAATTTCCTTGCAAGGTCCCGGTCTTCCAACGCCAGGATCTGAAGTGCCAACAAGGCGGCATTTTTTGCTCCGGCTTCTCCTATTGCCATGGTTGCAACCGGAACGCCGGGCGGCATCTGGGCAGTGGAAAGCAGGGCATCAATTCCGTTCAGTGCCGAATTGCCTACCGGCACCCCTATCACCGGAAGGATCGTATTCGCTGCCAGGGTGCCGGCCAGGTGCGCGGCCATTCCGGCGCCGGCAATCAGGACCTTTATCCCTCTGGCCTCTGCCTCCCCGGCGTATGACGCGGTAAGCCCGGGGGAACGATGGGCCGAGGCAACCCTCAACTCACAGGCTATGCCAAACTCGTTCAGAATATCCCTGGCCGCTTCCATAACCTCTTTGTCACTGAGACTTCCCATGACAATGCCCACCTTGGCGGTGCTGCCGGTATGCCGGTTTTCCGGCATACCGGCAGCACCTGACGTGTGTCTGAGAGCCTTTTGGCCGATATCCCTTCTATAGTGCATCCCCTCCCAGGAGATCTGTCCAACTGCTTCATATGCAAGGTCTATCGCCTCTGAAATAGTATTCCCGAGTGCCGTAACCCCCAGGACCCTTCCGCCGGATGTGACGAATCGATCTCCATCCTTGGCAGTCCCTGCGTGAAAAACCATCACGTCTTGCATCTCAGCCACTTTTTCCAGCCCGTGAATGACCTTGCCTGTCTCGTAATTTCCAGGATAGCCTCCGGAGGCCATGACAACGCAGACGGCAGTCCTTGGATCCCACTCAAGTTTTATTTCATTCAGCCTGCCTTCAAGTGCTGCCTCAAATATCTCCATCAGGTCAGTGCGGAGTCTCATCAGGATCGGCTGGGCCTCAGGGTCACCGAACCGGCAGTTAAATTCCAGGACCTCTGGTATGCCATCTCTAATCATAAGCCCGCCGTAAAGCACTCCCTGATAGGGCCTTTTTGCCTTTGCCATGGCTTTCACAGCGGGCCTCATAATGTTTTCCATGATATCGTCAAACAGGGCGCTGCTTACCACTGGTGCCGGAGAGTAGGCACCCATACCGCCGGTATTGGGCCCCATGTCATTATCAAATACGGACTTATGATCCTGGGAAGTGGCAAGGGGAAGGACTGTCGTCCCGTCGGTTACAGCCATGAAGGAGGCCTCTTCTCCGGTGAGAAATTCCTCTACTATAAGTCGATTGCCTGCTTCGCCAAAGACCTTTTTGCGAAGGATAAGATCTATTGCCTCCTCCGCCTCGGCAAGGCTATGAGCAAGCAACACCCCTTTGCCGGCCGCCAGCCCGTCCGCCTTTATTGCAACAGGCACTCCAACTATGCTCTTGACATAATCAAATGCGGCATCCGGATCGGTAAAGACCTTGTAGGACCCTGTTCGAATGCCTGCTTCAGTCAGCAGTTCCTTTGAAAATACCTTGCTGGCCTCGATCTCAGCAGCCGCTTTAGTGGGCCCGAATACTGCAAGTCCATGCTTGCTGAAACTGTCTGCCAGGCCCTCAACCAGGGGGGCTTCCGGGCCTACAACCGTCATATCGATACCTTCCTTTTTGACAAATGATACAAGGCCGTTAATGTCAGAGACCCTTAAGGATATGCAGGCGGCATGTTGACTTATGCCGGAATTTCCGGGCGCGCAGAATACTCTGGAAATTTTGGGACTGGATGCCAGCTTCCAGCAAATGGCGTGTTCACGTCCTCCGGAACCTATTACCAGGATTTTTTTCTGATCCATAATCTTCTCTTCCCCCTGTATTTTTTTAAGAACAAGGCAGGCTAAAACTATCCGTATGATATAAAGGTGTCAACGCCTGTTCTGGTGATCTATGCTCTCAGATATCTGGCGTTCGGGATAGTTGCGGTTTAGATTTGATAATGTTTGGGTAATCGCAGGGTCATTGTGATTGTAATACCGTAATCGACGCCGATCTTGCTTGGCTGGAACGTAAATATTCTTATGAATCCGTGGTCCGCTGTGGAAGTCGCCATCCGTGCCCTGCCGCAGGAGCGGCTTGCCTTTTGCAGGGTTTCGATCGCGGGCCGGATTGCACTGCCTCTCCGGTCTGCGATGAGTGAGCTTTGAAACCCGGAAAAAGGTAACCGCTCCAAGGCGGGATATAACGGGTTCACCGGATATTTACGCTGGAACGGGATAAATTGTTTCAGGAAACCAATAACAAAAGGCAGAAGGAATATGTACGCAGAACTTAAAAGAGCATTGAATGATATAGCCGCAGAAAATAGCTTGCTTGAAAATGAAGTGAACATCACTGCAAAAATCCTGACACCCGAAGAAGCCATAGGCAAGACGGAAAGGAGGGATTTTCCCCTGCTTCAAGGCAGGGAATCTTTGATCCAGGCTGATTTCAAAGGGGCCTTGGGACAGGCCTTTACTGACACCCCAAAGACCTTCAGAGGCAGACTCAAGGAAATACTCAAATTAAGATTAACGGATAACGGCAAGAGAGCGCTCTTTGTCGCTACGCTGAACGCACTGTTACGATATAAGTGTATAATTAACGACACCGTTCACTGCAAAGACAACGGGCCTGAATTATGCGCCGGGGAAATGGCCGGGGCAATCATTGAAAAATACGGACCTGATATCAACATCGGAATTGTCGGCTTTCAGCCGGCTATAATAGATAATTTTTCCAAGAGGTTGTCTGCGGAAAATCTGAAGGTAACAGATCTTGATAAAGATAACATTAACAGGATTAAGTATGGGGTGACTGTCTGGGACGGCAGAAAAATGACAGAAGAACTCATTAAGACCTGCGACGTCATCCTGGCTACAGGCTCAACAATAGTAAATGATTCCCTGTCTCAGTTGATCTCTCTTTCAGGCAAATATCAAAAACCACTTTATCTCTATGGCACGACAATTGCCGGGGCCAGCAAACTCCTGAATCTGAAAAGGCTGTGCTTTCAATCTTCTTGAGCGGACATTCATAGCGGTTATCATCCCGAATTATGCAGCAGCCAATTTTACCAAATCTGCTTTGTTGTCAGGCACTTGAATGACCAAAGTACATTTGCGTGCCTTCCGCCTCGCATCTTTGGCAAACTTGGCTGCTGCATAATTCGGGATCATATCACGGCGAGAAGATCTTCTGCCATTTCATCCGCCTCCGTATGAGATTGTCATCTATCCTGCCCCGCGTTTGCATTTTTTTCTTGACAGAAAAATCAAAAACTGATATTGCGCATACGTTTCAATTAAGGAATACCCTCCTGGATGTAATCCAAGACAGAATACAAGAATTTCCTTTTGACATGCCGACACGGTTTTTGTGTTGTGATATCTGGGGACTAAGGAGTGATCATGAAACAAAGGGGTGGCGCTTACGACCCGTTCGACTGCAAACACTACCCGGAGGCCGATGTGGTCATGAGGCCAGGCATGCCTCTCGCTATGGCCTGCACTGGTGAAAAAGCGCGTATCGTAATGCTCGCAGGCGGCAGGGGGATGCACCAGAGGCTGACCAGCATGGGCTTGGGTGTGGGATCTGAGATCGAGATAATCAGAAGGGGGTCCCCGGGGCCTTTTCTGATAGCGACCGGCGATACGCGTCTTGCTATAGGGGCGGCTATGGCCCATAAGATCATGGTTATTCCAATGGAAAGGGAAATCGAATGACCCTGGATAAAATAAGGCCGGGCCACGGGTTGTTAATGACCGCTTTTTCTCTTTCTTGCAGGATGGTCTCCGGACACTGAAAGTACTCCAAGAAAAGAAAGGCCAAAAAGTGCCTGATATTCGGGAAATCACCTGGGTGTCAGAGACGGGTTCTACCAATGACCTTGCCAGAGAGAATTTTCAAAAAAGAGGGATTCTGTGGCGCTGTTTTGTTGCCGGCTCCCAGACCAGGGGCAGGGGCAGGAAAGGCCGGAACTGGATTTCTCCTCCCGGCACCGGCCTGTATCTGTCGGTTGCTGTGCCAAGGCCCGGAATTCTGGAGGCCTGGCTCCCTCTGACCTGCGCCATTGCCTCGTCGGCCGCCATACAATCCATTCTCACCAGGTCCCGCTGTGCCGGGCCGCCTTCTATTAAAATAAAATGGCCCAACGACCTGTATATTGAAAATGGAAAGTTGGCAGGTATACTGTGCGAACTGGCAGACGGATCCGAAAGTCCTGCCTGGATAATCGGAATAGGCATAAACATTTGCACTCCGAAAAATGCCTTCCCGGAACATCTCAGGGAAAAGGCGTGTTCCATATCAAGCGCTACGGGTTGCCGGGTCTCCCGGGACTCCCTGCTTGAAGAACTGCTCGTTCATCTCTCTTTCTGGCTGGGAAAGATATATGAAGGCAATGTCTCGGCTATTTTGAATTTTATTGAAAAAACAGAAATAATGGGCATAATCCAGGGATCAGAAACCGGGCGGATCTCCAGCCACAGGCCCGCACAGCCTGACACAGGCGACCAGATCGCTGAATCAAGGATAATACCGCAGATGCAGACAGATATCCGCAGGCTACAATCGTCAAATCGTCAAATCGTCAAATCGTCAAATCCGCTGGGTATCACCATGGGCTGTCCGGCGGGAATCGGTCCTGAAATCATTATAAAGGCATTCGCTGCCAATCCTGAATGGCTGCTTTCACCTCCGGCAGTGGTCATAGGGGACATGAATATACTTAAAAAGGCATCAAGGGCGCTTGATATCGACATTCCCCTTAAGTCCTGGGTGCCTGGAGATCCCATTTCCGGCAGTGCGATACATGTGATTACACGGACAGACCTTAATGCCGAGGATATCCTTTGGGGAAAGCCGAACCCAGTCACTGGAAAGGCCTCTTTCGAGTATGTCACTGAGGGCATCAGACTCTGCCTGGGAAAAAGTCTCTCCGGCCTTGTGACCGGCCCTATCAGTAAACTGGGCCTCAGGCTTGCCGGCATCTCCTACCCCGGACATACCGAGATATTGGCCGACAGGACCAACACGGAAAGATATGCAATGATGCTGGCAGGCGACAGGCTCAGGGTAGTCCTTGTGACCATACACTGCCCCTTGAGGGAGGTGGCGGACAGCATCAGCACGGAAAAGATTTTTCAAGTAATTTTCCTTACGGATTCCTTCTTAAGAAATGAACTCGGCATAAAAGAGCCGGAGATTGCCGTGGCCGCACTGAATCCGCATGGAGGCGAGTCCGGGATGTTTGGCAAGGAAGAAGAGCATATCATATCGCCCGCTATAGAAATGGCCCGGGGAAAGGGTATAGCGGCCAATGGGCCTTATCCTCCTGACACAGTGTTTTATCAGGCTGTCAATGGGAAATCCGACGCTGTAGTCTGCCAGTATCATGACCAGGGGCTGATTCCCTTTAAGCTCATTCATTTCAGAGACGGGGTCAACCTGACCTTAGGCCTTCCGATAACCAGGACTTCAGTAGATCACGGGACTGCGTATGACATCGCCGGTACCGGAAAGGCGGATTGTGCCAGTCTTGAGGCGGCAATCAGACTCGCATCGAAAATAGTGGAAAAGAGAAAAGAAGGTCCATAAAAAAATATGAACCAGCACGGCGGCGTGCCATCCGATCAGGCGCCGTTTTTCTTATCCCACCGGTAAACCCGCATGGGAGGGATGTTGAAAAGCTCAGCCTCCACTTGCCCGGAGCCAAGGATGGGGCGGCACAGGGAGGCAACCCGCTTGCTCACCTGATATGCTACAAAGCGCCCTCCCGGAGCGAGCGCCGACGAGACGGACTCGATAATTTGAGATCCAAGGGCGTGGCTCATGGTGGAAAAGGGGATGCCGGAAATTACAACCTCGGGAGGGGCCATTCCATACGTGTGGAGAATTTCTTTTATCTCTGTGGCACTGCCAAGGTGAACCTTCAGACGGTCGTCTTTTATGCAGTTTAGTATGGCGTGGAAATTCGGATTGATCTCTATGCACAAGAGCCTGGCGTGCGAAGTCATGGAATGCAGTATGGCCCTGGTCGTGCCCCCGGTGCCAGGACCCAGTTCCACTATGGTCTTTGCTGAACGGACTCTCGCTGCCTCTACGGTGCGACGTTCGAGAAAGCGGGAACTCGGGATTATCGAGCCGATCTGAAAGGGATGCTTCAGAAATTCCTGAAAGAAGATGGACCGGCCATTCAATAAGGTGCCAAGTGGCTTGAAATTTGATGCCTGCATAGTCAGATCCTAATTATACTGCGAGTGTTCCGGTTCAGGCCAACATCCGCCGCGCCTCGCATTTTCCGTTTTCGTTGATGTTTCACCTCATGGTCACTCATGCGCTTTACCAGGTTTTTAGCCTATAACTTACTGTTTTTTTATATCTATGGCGGTCCCAAGGGGAATCGAACCCCTGTTTCTGGCGTGAGAGGCCAGCGTCCTAGACCCCTAGACGATGGGACCGGGAGTGACGGGAGGCAAATTAAAGGTCTGTACCAGTTATGTCAACCCTAAAGGGTAATGGTTGCATTTTCAAGGTCCGAAAGTTCCCGGTCTTTATCAGACAGCAAGGGCCGCGAACCACGGTGATTCTGTGCCTCTTATTTCAATGGTCATCGGGTATTTCCCATGCGTCAGCCCTTTTCAAGAACCGATATGTGCCGCCTCATCCACCACAGGATTATCAGTCCCGGGAGAGCCGCCAAGGTGGTGACGAAAAAGAACTGCGCCCATCCCAACCATTTAACTACAAATCCTGACGGCGGGCCCACAAAGATCCTCCCCAAAGAGGCAAGGGCTGAGAACATGGCATACTGGCTTGCGGTAAAACGATGGTTGCAGAGTGCCATAAGAAAGGCCACAAAGGCTGCTGTACCCATACCCCCGGATAGATTTTCAAAACCGACTGCAGCAATCATTGCACAGTAGCTCTTGCCGATCCAGGCAAGCAGCATGAAGGAAAGATTGGATACTGCCTGCAACACCCCGAAAAACATGAGCGCACCAAAGAGTCCGATCTTTGTCATCAGCCCTCCCCCCAACAAGGCACCGCCAATAGTAGCAACGAGACCAAACCCCTTGTTTATAGTCCCTACGTCAGTAGGACTGAAACCGATCCCGCGGATGAGAAAAGCGGTAGTCAAGGTACCGGCAAAGGCATCCCCGAGCTTGTAAAGTACAATAAGTACCAGCATGGAAATGGCTGCAGTCCTTGAAAAGAATTCCTTTAAGGGGCCGGAAATAGCTTCAGGTATGCTCCCGGGCGGGGAAGGCGCAAGCCTCGGCTCAGGGCCGGCAAGAGTTGCAAAGATTCCCAATGACATAATGCCTGCCATTAAAATATACGTGTTTTGCCAGCCTATGCGATCTGACAGGATAAGGGCCAAGGCGCCGGATACCAGCATGGCAATTCTGTAGCCGGTAACTGACAGTGCAGCGCCAAGACCCCGCTCTTTCTCCTCCAGCACATCAGTCCGATAGGCATCGATTACGATATCCTGGGACGCAGAACTAAAGGCGACCGTCAGGGCAAGGCAGGCCATAAGGAAAGGAGTGCTTGACGGGGAGACAAAGGCCATGGCGGATATCCCTGAAACCAGGATCACCTGAATGGGCAATATCCAGCCCCTGCGTCTTCCCAGCCAAGGAAGAGAAAAGCGGTCCATGACAGGGGACCAGAAAAACTTTAATGCGTATGGAATGCCCGCAAGGGAAAAAAGGCCGATAGTGCGGATGTCAACACCATCCATTGCAAGCCAGGCCTGTAATGTGCCGCCCGTAAGGGCCAAAGGGAGCCCTGAAGCAAACCCCATGGGCAACATGACTGCCAGCCGCCTGGAGGCAAGGAACCGGATCAAATATCTGAGGCGCGAAATACTACGTCATCTCCGACAACCTGACCAGCTTCTCGTAGTCGGCATTCACACGCTGCTGGATGTGGGCGATATGTTCTTCATCCAGATGGCGGAAGCGACGCTGGCCTTTCAGATATTCCTGAACGGGCTTGGGTTTTGTTATCTTGCGGCTCATGATATAGCGTCCTTCGATAACTTCATACAGGGGGAAGACCCTTGTCTCCACGACCAGCCTGGCAAGCTCAATGGAGCGCTCAGGCGCCGACCCCCAGCCAGTGGGGCAAGGTGAGTATATGTGTACGTAGGCAGGTCCTTTGACCAGGGCCGCCTTTTTTACCTTGTTCATGAGATCCAGGAAATAGGCGGGAGAAGCCGTAGCAACATAGGGGATGTTGTGGGCCACTGCTATTCCCGGTACGTTCTTTTTCCAGGTGACCTGGCCGAAGCTCTTTTCCCCTGGTGGGCTGGTGGTTGTCATGGCCCCGTATGGTGTGCAGCTGGAGCGCTGGACTCCAGTGTTCATGTACGCCTCATTATCTAAACATATATAAGTGAAGTCGTGGCCCCGCTCAAAGGCACCGGAGATCCAGCCAAGACCTATATCACTCGTTGCACCATCCCCCCCAATTGCCACTATGTCTATATGTCTCTTAGGGACCTTGCCCTTGCGTCTCAGGACCTTCAGGGCAGACTCTATTCCCGACGCCACGGACGCCGGGTTCTCAAAAGCAATGTGGATCCATGGCACTTTCCAGGCAGTCTGCGGATACGGAGTGGTAATGATCTCCATACAGCCCGTGGCCATACAGACAATAACATTTGGTCCCAGGGCCTTTATTGCCATCCTGAGGGCCAGGACCTCACCGCAGCCTTGACACGCCCTGTGGCCCGGTGCAAGCAGCTCTTCCTTGGGGAGATTTTTCGCCTTAAATCGTTTGAATTTTTCGAATTCAGGTATCATTTTTCACGCACTCCGATCACTTCATACAGTTCTTTTGGACGTTTCCTGGCAAATACCATGGACTTGTCTACCATTTCCTCGAACCGCTCAACTGTTACATCCCGTCCGCCAAGCCCGGCAATGAAATTGAAAATCTTGGGGGCCCCGGGCACCTTGTAGAAAAGAGACCTGAGCTCAGCGCCCACCGGGCCGCAGATTGCGCCTGGGGGCAGGCAGCGGTCCACTACTGCCAGAATTTTTGCCTTTCCGGCAGCCTTCCGGAATTCCGGCCCTGGGAACGGACGCCACAGACGGATTCTTGCCAGCCCTGCCTTTTGCCCTTTATCCCGCATGGTATCTACCGCGGTCATGGCCGTCTCTGAAATGCTGCCCATTGTGACCAGCAAAACCTCGGCATCTTCAGAGCGGTAAGTCTCGATCGGATTATACTGACGTCCGAAAAGGTCGGCGAATTCCTTCCAGCCCTGGAGTATCACCCTCCTGGATGCCTTGAGGGCCTCGTTGTGCGCGACCTTTGCCTCTGAATATACCTCAGGAATACCTACAGGACCCATGGTGATGGGCCTTCTGGGATCCAGGCGGTAACGGGGCTTGAAGGGCGGAAGATACTGATCCACCTCCTCCTGGCTCAAGAGCTCTACAGCCTCGACAACGTGACTCAAGGTGAAGCCGTCAATGTTTACAATCACCGGCAGGGACACGCGCCTGTCTTCAGCCACCCTGAAGGCATGAAGAGTCAGGTCAAAGGCCTCCTGGCCGTTTTCCGCAAAGGTCTGTATCCAGCCGATGTCCCTCTGGCTCATTATATCCTGGTGGTCGTTCCAGATACTTATGGGTGCAGACAATGCACGGTTCGCTACAGCCATCACTATTGGAAGCCTCATCGGACCGGGTATGAAGAGGATCTCGCTCATCAACAAGAGACCCTGGGAGCTGGTTGAGGTAAAGGTCCTGGCCCCGGCTGCTGAAGAACCGCAGCAACAGCTCATTGCTGCATGCTCAGATTCTACCGGGACGAATTCAGCATCTACTTCACCATTTGCTACTACTTCCGAAAGGTGTTCCACAATATGGGTCTGAGGGGTAATGGGATAGGCAGGGATCACATCTACATTCGCCAGCTTTACCGCCTCAGCTAATGCAATTGATACTTCAATTCCCACGCGTTTGGCCATGATCATCCCTCCTCCGGGACTATTGTTATGGCATCTTTGGGGCACTCGTGGGCGCAGATGCCGCAGCCTTTACAGTACTCCATGTTTACCTCAAAGAAGCCGTCTTCAGTTTGAGTGTAGGCCATATCAGGACAGTATATCCAGCACATACCACACTTGATGCACTTTTCTCTGTCAATGACCGGCCTTTGAGACCGCCAGTCGCCCGTCCTGAATCTGGCCGAACTGCCCGGCTCCATCACGTGACACCCAAAGGTTATTGTCTTCCAGCCTACAATGGCATCGGTATCGGCCATTTTGTCACTCCTTCGCTATATCTTAAAGGTATTATGGGATTGGTAATATCTTTGGCCTTTTCCATTCACATAAATCATCCAGTGACTACCGTCTCTTCAAAGGCCCTGTGCATGGCAGCCTTGTTTTTCTCTGAAAGCCGTCCAAACCGGCGATCCAATGCGTCTTCCAAGGCCTCTGTCCCGACAATACCGGCAGCCTTTAACAGGGCTCCAAGCATCGTAGTATTGGTTATGGGCAGTCCCAGGACTTCTCTGGCTATGGTATTGGCATCTACCATGGCAAGCCTGCTATCCAGGCCAAAGGTCTCCCTGATCTCAGACTCCTTCATGCGGGTATTAAGGATGACGATCCCGTCTTCATGCAGCCCCTCTGAGACCTTCACCAAAGAGGGGAGCGCTGAGTCCAGGACTATCACTATGTCCGGACGGTAAACTTTTTCCCTTGTCCGTATCGGGGAATCACTTATCCTTACAAAAGCCGTAACAGGGGCACCCCTCCTTTCCGGGCCGAAGCTGGGAAAGGCTTGTGCGTACTTTCCCTCGTTTATGCCTGCAGTTGCCACGAGCTCAGCCGAGGTAACAGCTCCCTGCCCGCCGCGGCCGTGAAGTCTGACTTCTTTCATTAGCTAAATCTCCCATTTATGTATTCCGGATATGACGAAGTAGGGCCTATAAAATCACTTACCCGAAAAGAAAAAATTTTACGTAAGTGGCTGGTAAAAATCCTTCAGATAGTTTGTTAACACGTTGGTTTTTGCCTTGTCAAGGCCCTGATTTATGAACCGTGGCTAATTTTGACCCTCAAGGGTATTCAATTTCTTATTAAGCCGGCAGAGAACTGTGCGGACCTGTCTGGATCTTCCGCCCAACGACTCGGCCTGTCGTCCGAGCTTTACTGCTGTTTCCCGGTCATGTGTCTCTTCAAGGTATCCAAGGGCCAGAAGTGCCATGGACTCCGAATCTTCATGGTTATTTTTTATGGCCTGCTGCCAGGCCGTCTTGGCGTCCTGCCATCGATTAAGGATCCTGTAAGCCTTGCCGAGTATTCGGAAGATGGCTCCTGGTACCGGTTGGCCAGGTTTGTCTGCAAAAGGACTGAGAACATCCAGGGCCTCTTTTGCCCGGTTTGATTCAATGAGCACTTCGGCCATACGGCCTGCCAAGCGCAGATCGCCCGGTTTCAGTGCATAGGCCCTTTTCAGGGCCTTTTCAGCGCTTCCGAGATCTCCTCTCTGGAAATAGATGCCACCAAGGTTATAAAGGGCCATAAAATTTTCAGGAGCGGAATTTACGGCCCTGGAAAAGGCATCAATGGCCTCCTTCGTCCTTCCCAGTTCTGCAAGACAAACTCCCAGGCTATTAAGCAGATTGGTGTTTGAGGGCTCGATCTTGAGACCACGCCTGTAGCTCCTGCAGGCACCTGGCAGATCTCCCCAGGAAAGGATTTCGTCTCCCCTGACGTTCCAGGTCAAGCTGTCATGGATGGCCACTGAACCGTTCCCCAACATATCCGCATGCATAAAGGCCCACAGGGCCGCCACCGGTGCCCGAGATGGACCTGCTGCAGGCTGATAGCTGGCAGCAATGCCTATGGTTGATGGCGTACTCTGGGCGGCAGTGCATAGTCTCTGTATCTCATTACCCCACCGGCTCAGGTCGGGTTCCCGGCTCTTTTTGCCAAATTTTCTGATCAAAAAGGCATTATCCCTTCCCCCCGAAATAAATACTCCATCCGGTCCCAAGACATCTTTAAGATCATGGGGTGCAGGTCTAACATAAGCAACGGCACATTTTGAGCTGCCCTTGACGGCCTTTTTTACCTGATCAAGCCTTGATCTGAGCCCTTCAAGACCCAGTCGGTCTTCAAGGGCTTTTAAATCACTTGTGCAAAAAATTGCAGTACCCAGTTCCTCAGCCAACCTTTCAAGACCGTGGATATCCTCCCTTACCTGACTGATATCAAAAGGCTCTGAGACAAAGTGACCATAAGCTTTCGATATCAGTATCCTCATTGTCCGGGCCTTTGAAATCAACCGCCCGAGGCCGAAAGAGAGTTTTTTTTCGTCTGCCCCGGGCAGAAGTATCCAGAACTCCCCCGGATTTCCCCCCAGCCATTCAGGATCAGAATGTCTCCAGAGCATCGAGCACAGTTCAATCACACTTTCAGGACTGCAGTAATCGGCATTTGCACGGGGCCTTTGCAAGAGATGCAGCAAGGAGGCTGAAGACTTCTCTTTTTTATAAATAGCTTCCAAAGTAAGACTTACATATGGAGGAATTTCCCCTGGCCTTGAAAAAGAGGACTTCAATCGCAGGATCTCGAGTCTATTTTCTACCCAGGACTGCAGAACAGGAAGCCACCTTTCAGCTTCTTCCGGTCCGATGGAGTTTTCTACTCTAAATAACACCAGAGTGCCGAGGGTGGCTTGTTGCCTGGTAGTGGCTGATCGGTCTCTTATGGGGATCAGGACCTGCTGTCCTATCCGGTCCCAAAACCCCTTTAATTCAGACAGGGCCTGAGAGGCCCTCTGTCTCTGGCGCTCTGAAAGTTTGGCTGGCGGAAGGCCGTCAACATGGTCAGAAATGGGGCAGAATATCCATTCCGAAAAGGAAAAAATTTCACCAAGCAATTTAATGACCCGGTCACCCAGCCGTTCAAGGTCTGCTGGGACCAGGCGAAATACAGGATCAGTCATTTGTTAATATTATCCAAACTAAGCAATTAGCTATTAGCGGTTAGCTATTAGCTATTAGCTATTAGCTTAATGATTACGGAATATTTTGCTATTACAAACTTTCACCCTGTTGAATGCAGCTTCGCTGCCCCCTTTGGGGATTCAACAGGGTGAACCCATTGGGTATTTCCTGTTTAACGTAATGCCCTGATTTTTCAAAGCTAAATGCTAATGACTAACAGCTAATCACTCAACTTAAGTATTATTCACTGGGTAACTATTTACTCAGCCTTGCAAGGGCCGAGGCCACTGCCTGTGCAATAATCCCGTAGTCTTCTTCCTGAACCGTCCTGATGTCCATAAGCACACGGTCCTCTTCGATCCTCACGATCACAGGCGGTTCGTTTTTGCGCAGCTCGGCCTCGATGCGCGCAGCAGAAAACGCCTTGTTTTCCGGAGCAAGGGCTACGGCCATTGACTTGAGCTGCTGCAGAGGCAAAGCACCACCCCCGACACGGGAAATGGTCTCTACTGTATTTATCGATATGCCGGTGAGTTTCAAGGCCCTTAGTCGCCTTTGCAGCCGTCTTGCACGGGATTTCAGCTCATCACGGGAAAGGCACAACATGTTGAGCGTGGGAATGACCCTAACCGCCCGCTCCGGATCCTGATAGAGTCTCAGGACCCCTTCCAGGGCCACAAGGGTGAGCTTGTCTATCCGGACCGCCCTGTTCATGGGGTTTTCCTTTATCCGGTCAACAAATTCCTTTTTCCCGATAATGATCCCTGCCTGTGGTCCGCCCAGGAGTTTATCACCACTGAAGCTCACCAGGTCCGCCCCGGCAGCCAGCGCCTCCTGGACCGTGGGCTCATGCATTATTCCATATCTTGAGAAGTCTATGAAGTTGCCGCTGCCCAGGTCTTCAAATACCGGGATGCCGTATCTTCCACCAAGTTCAGCCAGATCTGAGACGGATACGGCCATGGTAAAGCCTACCATCTGAAAGTTGCTCTGATGGACTTTGAGGAGAAGTGCGGTCTGTTCCCCTATGGCAGACTCATAGTCCCTCAAATGGGTGCGGTTTGTGGTCCCGACCTCCCTCAGGACGGCCCCGCTTTTTGTCATCACGTCAGGAATGCGGAAGGAACCGCCTATTTCCACCAGTTCACCCCTGGAGACGATTACCTCTCTGCCCCCGGCCAGGGTTTCCAGTGTGATGAGGACTGCGGCGGCGTTGTTGTTCACTATAAGGGCCGACTCCGCCCCGGTAAGTCCGCAGAGCAATTCTTCTACGTGGCTGTATCTGCTTCCCCTCATCCCTTTTTCCAGGTTATACTCCAAATTTGAGTACCGGCCTGCTACATCAAGCAAGGCCTGAGAGATCTCTTTCGGGAGAAGTGAACGTCCGAGATTTGTATGTATCACTACGCCTGTGGCGTTGACTACCGGCCTTAAGGAGGGCCTGAGCAAGGATGTCACACGCATTTCGATCTGTTTTTTTATGTTTTTATATTTTACTGATTCGGGATCAGGTTCCTGTGAGGACAGGATATATGAGCGCAGACTGTCAAGGACGTCTCTGCAGGCATTTACCTTGACCATTCGAGGGACTTTATTGGATAATGTCTGTATCAGTTCGTCAACCTTGGGAAGCTTCCTTAAGAGTTCTTGCTGAGATTGAGAATAACCCATGTTGCGTCTCTCTTTAATCTGGATTGATAAGACCAGGGATGCCTGGCTCAAGGCCGGCATCGAGCATTATATAGAAAAGATCGAGCATTACATTCGTGTGCAGGTCCTCCAGGTCCGGGGTGTACGCTTTGCCCGGAATATGAGGCCTGACGAGGTCATGAAGCGCGAGGCCAAATCCATTACAAAGGTCCTGCCAAAAGGGGGTTTTACAGTCGCTCTGGACGTAAAGGGCCGGATGTTGGATTCCCCCGGACTCGCAGGGTTGCTGACAGATCTGGAGGCAAGAGGGATTAAAGACATGGCCATGGTGATAGGCGGGGCTTCGGGGCTTGCACCGGAAATAATCAAGAGGGCGGATGAGAGCTTGTCTCTCTCCCCGATGACCTTTACACACGACATGGCAAGACTAATCCTGGTTGAGCAGATCTACAGGGCCTGCACCATCAATGCCGGCGAGCCCTATCACCATTGAAAGATGAACGTCCAACATCGAACATCGAACGTCCAACATCGAATGAAAAACAAACATCCAATACCGAACACACAACAGCTATTTCTGTTTCTTCATCTTTTCCCATTCAAAATTCGATGTTGGACGTTCGATGTTCGATGTTCATTTTTTTAAACCTTGAACCCTGAACCTTTGAACCCATGCCTATAATTCATTCATGCCTCCACTACAGAGGTTACCTCGGGGATTTCACTCTTAAGATATCTCTCAATCCCTGACTTGAGTGTTATCTGGCTCAGGGCACAGCCCTTGCAGGCTCCGGTGAGAGTGACCCTGACTATCCCGCTTTTTTCATCTACTTCCACCAGTTTTACATCCCCGCCGTCCCGCTGCAGCATAGGGCGCACCTTGTCCAGTGCTTTTTGTACTCTGTCTTTCATGATCTGTATTATTCTCCTTTTATTTTTCAGCCAGTGCCAGGATATCCCCGCGCGTAAACAGCGCTGAAAGTTCATATCCGGCATTGCTCAGGGCCTTTCTTCCACCTTCCTCTCGATCAACAACAGTGAGTATCCGGGCCACTTCGTAACCTTCCTCCCTCGTCCTCTCAATTGCCTTTATGAGGGTTCCGCCAGTGGTAACCACGTCTTCGACAAGGGCCACCTTGCTACCAGGGGAAATGTTGGATTTTCCTTCTATCCAGGACCCGGTACCATGTCCTTTTGCTTCTTTTCGGATAATAAAGGCAGGGATGGGTCTCCCTTCAATAAAGCTCACCACGGAGACTGCTGTGACCAGCGGATCGGCCCCCAGGGTCATTCCACCGACCCCTGAAATGCCTATGCCGGACTGCAGAATGCAATTGTACAGCAGCTTGCCGCATAGATATGCCCCCTCTGCAGAGAGCGTGGTCTGCTTGCAGTCTATGTAGAAGTCGCTCTTTTTCCCGGAGGTCAACCTGAAGGTCCCTTCTCTGTATGAGAGTTCAAATATCATCCGTCCGAGTCTTTCCCAGTCTTTCCGAATCATTGCTCAGCACCAAAGACCCGCTCAAATACGGTTTTCACATGTTTAAGATGGTAATTTATGTCGAATACGGCCTCAATTTCTTCCGGGGCCAAGTACTTGGCCAGGTCTTGGTCCGCCAGGAGTCTTTCCTTGAAAGTGCCGGTTCCTTCCCATACCTCCATGGCCCGTTTCTGGACGATTCTGTAAGACTCCTCCCTGCTGACGCCCTTCTGTGTGAGCATAAGCAACACCTGTTGGGAGAATATGAGCCCCTTGAGCATGTTCAGATTATGCTCCATCCTGTCTGGATATACTATCAAGTGATCCAATATTCCGGTAAAACGGCCCAAAATAAAATCTGTCACAATAAAGGCATCAGGGCCGATCACACGTTCAACTGATGAGTGGCTTATGTCCCGCTCGTGCCAAAGTGTTACGTTCTCAAGGGCCGGGACCGCATAGGAACGTACCAGCCGGGCAAGGCCGCAGAGGTTTTCCGACAGGATCGGGTTCCTCTTGTGCGGCATGGCCGAGGAGCCCTTTTGCCCCGGCCTGAAGTACTCTTCCGCCTCCAGCACCTCTGTTCGCTGAAGATGGCGCACCTCGGTTGCCATCTTCTCAACAGAGCTTGCCAGCACTGCCAAGGTGCAGAACACATCTGCGTACCTGTCCCGTTGTATTATCTGGTTGGAGGCAGGGGCGGGCTTAAGACCCAGGTGTTTGCATACATGGGATTCCACCCTGGGGTCCACGTGGGCAAACGTGCCGACAGCCCCTGATATCTTGCCATAGGAAATCGTCTCCTTTGCATCCTCAAGACGCCTGCGGTTCCTCTGCATCTCATCATACCAGACGGCAAGCTTCAGGCCAAAGGTGATGGGCTCCGCATGGATACCGTGAGACCTCCCTATCATCACGGTGTCTCTGTGTTCAAAGGCACGTCTTTTTATGACGTCCATCAGTAAGTCCACGTCATCAAGGATGATTTCCATGGCCTGCCTGAATAATACGGCCATTGCCGTGTCCAGCATGTCGGATGACGTAAGGCCCCAGTGCAGATACCGGGCAGACGGACCTATGTGCTCTCCTACGTTTGTAAGAAAGGCAATCACATCGTGACGTGTCTTTTCCTCGATCTCGGCTATCCGTTCCGGTTCAAAGGCGGCCCTGGCCCTTATGTGCTCTGCAGCCTCTTTCGGTATTACTCCGAGCTCAGCCCATGCCTCTGCCGCAAGGATCTCTACCTCAAGCCAGGTCTTGTATTTGTTCTCCGGGGTCCAGATGGCCGCCATTCCAGGCCGGCTGTATCTATCTATCATAAAAAAATCCCTGTTATAGTTCAGATTCCAATGCCCCTTCCTGTGCCCCAAGGCCCGGTATCTATATACGAGACAAGACCTCGCTGTGGAAGAGGCTGTTTTATTGTAAACCGATTACAGGGTGCTTCTTTTTCCAACATGCTCTCGCCCCTTGTTTTCTGAGGCTTTTGCAGCCCGGGACCCTCCCCGTTCTCCTTCGCTGCGCTCCGGAGCCGGGGTATCCGGTTCTGCAAAAGCCAAAAAAACTACAAGGGCTAACGCAAATCGTTTCCAAAAGAAGCACCCTGTGATCGGTTTAAGTCCATTGTGCTTCGGAGTTGCCATCAGCACCCTGCCGCAGGAGCGGTTTGCCTTTTGCAGGGTTTCAACCGCGGGCCGGATTGCACTGCCTCTCCGGTCCGCGATGAGTGAGCTTTGAAACCCGGAAAAAGGTAACCGCTTCAAGGCAGGATATAACGGGTTCACCGAATATTTACGAACAGGACATCAAGAGATTAGAGATTTCAGCCACCTGAAGCAGGGTCTTGTCAAGGTGATGCTAATAGGAAATATCTATGGATCAGGTCTTATTCATGAATGAAGCCAATTTGACTTTTTATTAAATTGCCAGAAACATGTATTATGCTCTTCGACCTTCACGTACATACTCGAATTTCATTATGTAGCAGCTTAGACCTGGAGGACATATTGATCCGCCCGCGCCGGGTTCAGGAGACTGGACGGCGTTTGTGTCACTGATCACGATACAATGGCATAAGGAATTTTTGCCCGGAAGGACTGCAATGAGACGGTCTGTGCATTATCTTCGGAGAAGAATCAGGTAAAAAGGTAAAGGAAAATTCAATGATCGAACAGAAAAAGCTTCGCCTCACCGAGACGGTTTCCGGAGCGGGATGAGCCTCAAAAATTCCTCCAGGGGACCTGGACAAGGCACTATGCGGATTGGAATACCTCACCGACCCCAATCTTATTGTGGGATTGGAGCGGGCTGACGACGCAGGCGTATATAAAATCACCGACGACATTGCCATCATCCAGACGGTGGACTTTTTCACTCCCATCGTGGATGACCCATACTGGTTCGGGCAGATTGCCGCGGCCAATGCGCTGAGTGATGTGTACGCCATGGGAGGTGTTCCCAAAACGGCCATGAATCTGGTGTGCTTTCCTCTTAAAAAGATGGATTTATCTATCCTCAGGCAGATTCTGCAGGGGGGGCTGGACAAGATGAAAGAGGCGGATGTCGTTTTGGTGGGAGGGCACAGTGTGGAGGACAATGAATTGAAATACGGCCTTTCCGTCACCGGGTTTATCCATCCGGATCGCATCATTACAAAAAAGGCCATGGAGCCGGGGGATCAGTTGATACTGACCAAATCTCTGGGTACCGGGATTATCAATACCGCTATTAAAGGTGGAGTTGCCTCCAATGAGACCATTGAAAGTATTACCCGTCTCATGGCTACCCTTAACCGCGATGCGGCCGAGGTTATGGGACGCTATCCTGTCCACGCATGTACCGATATCACCGGTTTTGGTCTGTTGGGTCACATGTGCGAGATGGTAGTAGATACCGGTGCAGGAATCAGGTTGCAGGCCGGCCTGGTTCCGTATTTCCCCGAGGCCATGGAGTATGCCCGGATGGGGCTCGTGCCGGCCGGGACTTACAAGAACCGGGAGTTTCGCAAGGCATTCGTGGATTTTGCCCCTTCTGTGGACAGGTTCATGCAGGACATCCTTTTTGACGCCCAGACCTCCGGCGGGTTACTGATTTCTGTGGCAAGAAGTAGGGCCGATGAATTGCTGAGTGAATTAAAAGGGAGGGGGATGGCCGGCGCAGCCATCATAGGTGAGGTAGTGTCTGAGCCAAAGGAAAAGATTTTAGTGGAATAGCCGCTTTGGAATTTTTTCTTTAAATTCTCTCCAGAGATTCACTAAGCCGAGTCCTTTGAATGTCTTTTCCGCCTCACCCCTGGAGATTTGGTGATAAGAAATTGCTTTTTCAGCAATTGAGCCGGAGAAGGTAAAATTCTATTTTCACTTCCCCGTTTCAGCCTGAAATTACAATTAAACCAACATATTGTTCTTGTCAATTAGGGAACAGGGTCAAAAACAGGACCAAAAACACCATCCGTGAAGAAAAACGGGTATGATTGCCCGAAATTGACAGGAAAAAGGGCACAGTTTTCCTGTTAAAGGAATCGTCTATCAACCCTTCCCTCCAGAAGATCCAGTCTCCCGAGGCCTTTTCGATATAGGGAGCCATTTAATCATGGGAGTCTGTTGTTTCTATCGCCTTTTTTGACAGGCCTTACCGCACCACGGCTTAAAGCGCAGTGGACCGCGGAGGCATCGAATATTTAGTTGTTTAACCGCGTCCGTTTTTACTGGACCAGATCAATTTCCTCTTTTAAATCCTATTCGTCTTTCTTTGTGTGACAAATAAAGCATCCACAGCCTGAATTTTCTGTGCCGGCTTGGCAGGTACTATAATCCCACCGCAGCATGTCGGAATAAGGCGAGCCATGCGCTCTATGACAAGAGAGGCAAGAGACCATGTCTCCACTGCTACCCACGGTGATCACCTCAGAAGAAGTAGTGTAACTATCAATATCCTGTCTTGAAACAGGGGCTACCGGATTGTATGACCCGGGGACCCCTTCATCCCCGGAACCATCTGTGTTATATTTACTGGATTCACCAAAATTTGGGAGAAAGATGCCGGCTGGATGCCTAAGCCAAGGAGCGGTATGCCAACCGCCACCAGGCCCTGATTTGAACCCGCCATTTACCCATGGTCCATAACGAGTGGAATGAAAGTTGCCATGACAGGCAGCGCAGAATTTACTTATGCCAGCATTGCCAGGTCCATAAACATAAGTATCCCAATATTCATTATGGTCGGTAGGAGATACAGTCTGTTGCCAGTCAGTGTCTTCTAAACCTTTAAGAATCGGTCTGTCCGATCCTTGAGAGTGTTTTTTGCCCAAAAAACGATACCAACCGTCTTCTTCATCAGCTATTGCTGTTGAAGAGCCTCCCTTATGATGTCCGGGGGTATGACAACTGGTACAGCCTTGACCATCAGAATTAGGCCAGGGGAATTTCCATTGATAAAGTGAATAATGGCAACTATCGGTACAACCCTGGTTTCTTCCCGGTGCTTCAGTCAATAAACTATCAGCATGACTGATGACATTGTGTCCATATTGATCATCGTCTTGTTCTACCCAATAAAAATTGCCGCCGGCCAAGGTGTTGGAACTACCACTTGCTGTTGACTCTTCGGAATAATCAGGCTCTACTGAAGCATTGTAAACAATAGGAATATGGCTTTCGCCCCCAGAGGGACCGATAGTAATGATGGTCTTATCATTTATTGCATTCGTATGACAACCGATACAGTCTGAAATAAGTAAATTCTCTTCCGGTTCATTCGTAGGACTGCCTGTTGAACCCCAACCTCCAAATCTTACTACAGGCTGTCCCTCTTGACTGTTATGCATAGTGTGGCAGTTTGAGCACACTCCGGTTACCTCTGCCGTAACTGATGGGAGAGACATTAAATTTGCTATAATAAACATGATGATGATTAAACTTATTTTTTTCATCTCATTGCCTTTTATTGCGCAAAAGGTAGTGTCAAGAATTTTGTGTAAAATTTTCTAAGGGCCAATTTTTGAAAGAATGGCAGATTGTTACGCACCTTTCCTATAGGGTTCGACCGCCAATGGAGTTCCATCTTCAGGCTTATGAAAGCCAGTAACATATAGCAGGCATTCTCTCCTGCCACG
>Ga0209410_1000335_pt1 | contig 21436 bp, 9 predicted proteins | sample Mar14436cmmetaG_FD_184135 | JGI IMG/M metagenome (GOLD analysis project Ga0209410, IMG submission 184135) | Marine hydrothermal vent microbial communities from Guaymas Basin, Gulf of California to study Microbial Dark Matter (Phase II) - Marker... ... | reverse complement strand
ATCCGCCGGTGGCAAGGGCAAACGGTCCCTACATGGTCTCGCTCTGCCCGGACGATACCCTGACCCTGAACGGCTCTGATTCATATGACCCGGATGAAGGAGAACATGAAGCAGGCTGTGATACCTGTCCCAATGACACTATTACTGCATGGGACTGGGACCTTAACGGAGCACCATGGGACTACACAGACGAATCAGGCGAGGTGATTGCATTTGACCATGGTTATACCACCTACTTCGGCACGGCAGGTAAATATGATATCGGGCTTCGAGTGACCGACAACACCAATGCATCATATCCAACAAGTGGTGAGCCGAACTTAACCGACGAGGATTTCACTGTTGTTGAAGTATATGACGGCTGTATCTGTAATATCAGTGCCACAGTGGGGTGTGGATATGTAACACTTTCGTGGGACGATATCGGTGCTGATAAGTATGTCATTTATGTAAGCACGGAAGGAGTAAATACTGGCTTTGTGGATGAAGCAACAACGACCGAAACCAGCAAGACAATGGGAAGTGTGGTCATGGGCGCTACCACCTATTTCCGGGTAATGGCAATAACCGGCAATTACAAGTGCCTCTCCAATGCAGTAGCGGTATACGCTGATCCGGAACTCTGTAAACCAACTGCAGACCCAAACGGTCCCTACACAGGCTGCGTAGGTGAACCGATAACGCTGAATGGCTCTGGCTCTTCAGCACAGGTAGGCACCATTGTAGCATGGGACTGGGACCTCGATAACAATGGTGAATATGACGATGCTTTTGGTGAGACAGTTCAGTGGACGTGGAACAGTGCAGGAACATACAACATCGGACTTAAGGTGACATCCTCAGACTCGCTGACATTGACTGACGAGGCATCTACTACGGTGGAGATTGAGGTCTGTGTGGTGCCACAACCCGAACTCTGTCCTGACGAATATCGCTGGAATACTTCAATTAGCCCCAAAGGCTATGAATGGGACCCGTTCCCGACTCGCTTCAGAGCCTGGAATGATGTCCATTTTGTGAACAACGGTACTGGCGATGCATACAACGTAATTGCTACCATTACTTGTGCTCCGGTGAACGTGAATATTATTGACGGAAATGTGACATTGGGCGACATACCAGCAGGAGGCAGTGCATGGAGCAAAGATTTCTTCGAGCTTGAGGTTGACATGACGAACCCACAGGGTCCAGACAAAGGTATATGCTGGCGAGTTGAGTATGACGATGCTGCTGGTGTGCATCATGTGATAAAGAACGTGCCAAAGTTCTGCGGTGAGAACTGCAGTGATATCTGTCCATAGTTCTGTGGAGAAGGAATAAACTGAGTGTGAACGGAAAAAATGGGAAAATGCTGGGGCGAGTTCGGCTCGCCCTGGCGGTATTTTTTTACAAAAAACAAGCAAAAAGATGCTACTTGCATGGTGCAAATCCATGAAGTGGCTAAAAAAACACTTTCTTTTAGAAAAAGAACCTGTGCTAAGAAAAAAAGGAAGTGGGGGAGAAGTCGAGCGCCGAAGAGGGGCGCGATGACATAAATACCACAATTAGGAGGTGAAAAAGGAAAAATGAAAAACAAAAAACAAAGGCACATAACAGCAGTATTTATCGGTCTGATGATGGTTGCAAGTGTTTTGGGAGTGATACCAACAGTGCAAGCAGCGCCAGACGACTATTATATGTATGGGGACTGGAATCTCGGTGCTCCTGGTAAAGACTATCTAACAGGTGTAAATGGCTATGTGGATACTAATGGCTATCTTGGTGATCCAGAAGCGGAATATATATTCTTCACAGGTGGACCTTCCTATTGTGGTCATCATACCGCTTATGTCTATCGAGTTGACACAGCAGGCGATCCTAATATGCATCCAGACAATCCTGATGCTACGGGTCCAATAGCGCCGAGAACATTCACATTGGTCAGCACCCATTACATGGGCTACTATTGCTCAGGACATGATAATGCCTTCTATGTAGATGACACTGGCATATATTATGGAGCTGCACCAGGATGGGGAGGAATTTACCACTGGGACTTTGATTGGAATCCAATTGGCTGGGAAGTATCAACTGCGGCACCTGCCGGTGCCCAAACGCTGGCACGTAATCCAAATACAGGCGATTGGTGGGTCGGTCTGGCAAATCGCCAGGTGTACAAGTGGGATGGTTCATCCTGGGTATACCAATTTACGCATCCAGACCTTGGAGGTAGTCATCATGATGGTATGGAGATAATTGGTAGCTCTCTCTTTATTTCGGACATGACATCAGATGTGATAATCCAATACCGTCTCGATACTTCGGGCAATGTCATAGATCCTCCGGGTACTCCTTACAATACATTTACTTACACAACTCCAGCATACCGTAATGTAGAGGGGTTGGGTTACGGACCTAACAAACACATTTGGATATCGAGCTGGAATTCTTATACCATTTACGAAATAGGTGGCGGACCATTGCAGATAGCGCTGGAAGGCATACCAGACCAGACCATATTTGCTGGTGAGACTTTTGATACCTTCGATCTGGATGATTACACAGTGGGCACTCCTCCGTTTACATGGACATACAGTGGAAATGTTAACCTAAATGTAGACATTGACGCCGAAAACATTGTTACAATCACCTACCCAGGTGGCTGGACTGGAAGCGAGACAATCACTTTCACAGTAACTGATTCAACGGGGCAGTCAGCCAGTGATGATGCAACTTTCAAGGTCCGTCCGTTACCGGTAGTGCTTTGCCCGGACGAATATCGCTGGAATACTTCGGTTTCTTCAAAGGGTTATGACTGGGACCCGTTCCCGACTCTCTTCAGAGCCTGGAATGATGTCCATTTCGTGAACAACGGTACTGGCGATGCATACAACGTAATTGCTACCATTACCTGTGCTCCGGTGAACGTGAATATTATTGACGGAAATGTGACGTTGGGCGACATACCAGCAGGAGGCAGTGCATGGAGCAAAGATTTCTTCTTGCTTGAGGTTGACATGACGAACCCACAGGGTCCAGACAAAGGTATATGCTGGCGGGTGGAGTACGACGATGCTGCTGGTGTGCATCATGTGGTAGAGAACGTGCCAAAGTTCTGCGGTGAGAACTGCAGTGATATCTGTCCATAGTTCTGTGGAGAAGAAATAAACTGAGTGTGAACGGAAAAAATGGAAAAATGCTGGGGCGGGTTTCTGCTCGTCCCGACAAAATTATTTTTTGGAAGGAATAAAAAACACTCTGAAGGGGTGGAAAAGAAATTGAAAGACAGGATTGATACCACCCAGTTCTTTTGTCCTAACAAGACCTGCCCTAACTATGGTCAGGTTGGTCCTGATAACCAAATCGTGCGTGCTGGTTACTACGGAAATGGTGAGAATAAGACTCAGATGTTAAAATGCAAAGTCTGTGGAAAGAGATTTTCTATCCGCAGAGGCACACCCTTATTCAATCTCAAGACTGATGAAGAGACTTTTTATCGCACCATAGCCTGTATAGCAGAAGGAAACGGGCTCAGAGCAACAGCAAGAATCATGGGCTTAGATAAGGATACGGTCAGAAGATGGCTTGAAAAAGCATACCAACATACAAAGAAGGTGTCTTGTAATGGTCTTCATTTTAAGGATATTTCGATAGATGAGCTCTGGAGCTTCCTCCAAAGAAGGAATCAAAGCGCATCCCACTTAGAAGTTGAAAGGAGGGAGTCAATATGCGTAGTGTTGAGAGGAAATATATCAGTTATTAAGGGACAATAGAAAAAAATCAAAAAATTTATGTGAATCTTTCTTACATATGAAAAAATAAAACTCTTCGGGGAAATTTAGACGGGTTAGCTAGCACAAAGGTAAATAAAAAATGAAACAAAAAAGTTTGTTATCACAAATAGGAGCAATAGTAGCGTCAATACTCATAATAACAGCACCAGTATCCACACTTTCCGTGCCAGTAGTATATGCTCAAGTAATAGAGCTACCCGAACTCTGCCCAGATGAATACAGATGGGGCAGTGGCGGCTGGGAATGGGACCCATATCCGGACATTTTTGTTGGACGACAGGAAGTGCATTTTGTAAATAACGGTGAGGGTGACGCCTACGGCGTAATTGCAACAGTTACATGGGTACCGATTAACGTTGTTGTTACTGACGCCAATGTAACACTGGGCGATATACCTGCGGGAGGTGGTGCATGGAGTCAGGATACGTTTGAACTTCGTGTGGATATGACCTATCCACAGGATCCTGACTTAGGAATATTATGGAGAGTGGAATACGACGATGCATCTGGTGTGCATCATGTAATAGAGAATGTGTCTCAGTTCTGTGCTGAATTGGTGTCGATAGCCGTTACGCCCGCGAATCCAACCATCGCTCTCGGCGAGAAACAGCAATTCAACGCTACCGGAACTTATTCCGATGGCAGTACACGAGATATTACCACCACAGTAATATGGACATCGAGCAATACGAGCGTAGCTACCATAGATGCCACAGGTTTAGCCTCTTCGGTGGCAGAAGGAACGACCAATATCACCGCTACCCTGAATGGGACAACCAGCCCTGCACAGACATTGACCGTAACCGCAGCTAAACTGGTCTCTATTGCCGTTACGCCCGCGAATCCAACCATCGCTCTCGGCGAGAAACAGCAATTCAACGCTACCGGAACTTATTCCGATGGCAGTACACGAGATATTACCACCACAGTAATATGGACATCGAGCAATACGAGCGTAGCTACCATAGATGCCACAGGTTTAGCCTCTTCGGTGGCAGAAGGAACGACCAATATCACCGCTACCCTGAATGGGACAACCAGCCCTGCACAGACATTGACCGTAACCGCAGCTAAACTAGTCTCTATTGCCGTTACGCCCGCGAATCCAACCATCGCTCTCGGCGAGAAACAGCAATTCAACGCTACCGGAACTTATTCCGATGGCAGTACACGGGATATTACCACCACAGTAATATGGACATCGAGCAATACGAGCGTAGCAACCATAGATGCCACAGGTTTAGCCTCTTCGGTGGCAGAAGGAACGACCAATATCACCGCTACCCTGAATGGGATAACCAGCCCTGCACAGACATTGACCGTAACGACAGGACCTGTCCCAAAAGACTATATCCGACCCGAAGTTGATGTCACCGTTGTACCGTCAACAGTCAATGTAGGTGAATCGGTTACTATCATCGTTAATGCCACCGACAACGTAGGTGTTGTCTCAAAAGCATTAACCGTCAATGGTGTACCTATCGCACTGGATGCTTCGGGGACTGCCACTTATAGCTCCCCAGTAGCCGGAGTATTCACGGCTGTGGGCACAGCGCTCGACGCAGCGGGAAACGAGGGGCTTGACAGTGAAGAATTCAGATTCCTCTCACCCGGAGATGTCACGCCGCCCACCGTAGATATCAGTTCACCTGCTGACAATTCAAAGCTATCCGTTCCCACGGACATCGTAGGCACAGCCAGCGACGCCAACCTCACCAGCTACAAGCTGGAGTATTCTGTTAAGGACAGGAATGAGTTTATTACCTTTGCCAGTGGGACATCATCGGTAACAAATGGTGTACTGGGCACTCTGGACCCCACAGTGATGAGGAACGGTCTGTATGATATTAGGCTCACAGCCGAGGATGCCAGTGGAAATACAGCTTCTATCACCATGACGTATCAGCTTGAAGGTGAGATGAAGGTCGGCAGTTTCACTATCAGCTTCAACGACCTGACCATCCCCGTCGCAGGAATACCCATTACTATCACCAGGACGTACGACAGCCGGGTCAAAACGAAGGGCGATTTCGGCATCGGCTGGACGCTCAGCATCAAGGATATTGAACTCAGCGAAAGCGGGGTGATGGGCGCAGATTGGCAGCAGACATCAAGTGGAGGCTGGCTCCCAACGTACTATCTCCAGGAGACAAAGCCGCACTACGTCACCGTAACCTATCCTGATGGTAGGACTGATGAATTCTACATGGTAGTTACTCCAAGCAGCCAGGCTCTCAGCCCCATACAATATACAACAGCATCCTTCAGCCCAAAATCCGGTACATTCTCAAGCCTCGTTTCTCTGGATGACAATGATCTGATTGTAATGGGAGGTGTCGGACCGGTCGAACTGTACGATTATGGCATGAACTTATACGACCCCAATCGCTACCAGCTCACTACGCTGGACGGCACCGTCTACATCATCAATCAACAAACTGGACTGGAAAGTATCAAGGACACAAATGGCAATACCATAACCTTCGGTCCCAACGGCATCATCCACTCTGCTGGCAAGAGTGTTACGTTCACCAGAGATGCCCAGGGGCGTATCACAACCATCACCGACCCGCTGGGCAACACGATACAATTTGAATACGACTACTACGGCGATTTGGTCAGCGTGACCGACCAGGAGGGATACACCACAAGGTTTACATACAATTCCAATCATGGTCTGATTGGGATCATCGATCCACGTGGTATTATGCCTGCCCGTACCGAATACGATGATGAAGGTAGAGTCATCGCACATATCGATGCAGAGGGCAACCGGATCGAATACACCCACAACATTGGTACCCGACAGGAGGTTGTAAAAGACCGCTTGGGGCACATCACGGTCTACGAATATGACGATGACGGCAATATCGTGCAAAAGACCGACCCATTGGGCGGCGTGACACGATATACCTATGATGCCCGGGGTAACAAACTCTCAGAGACTGATCCGCTGGGCAACACGGTAACCTACACCTATGACAGTAAGGACAATCTCTTGAGTCGAACTGACGCACTGGGCAATCGTGTTGAGTATACTTACAACAGTCGTGGACAGGTGCTGACAATCACAGACGCCAGTGGTAATGTGACCACGAATACATACGATGCCAATGGCAACTTGATCAGCACGACCGACCCGTTAGGCTTTGTGACCACTTACGAATATGACACGGCAGGTAATCTCGTTAAGATGACAGACCCACTTGGCGGCGTGACACTCTACACCTATGATGCAGCAGGCAATATGATAAGCAAAACGGATCCGCTGGGTAACGTTATCACCTACACCTATGACGCCAATGGCAATAAGTTGAGTGAAACTACTACAAGGACAACACCCTCCGGGATACCGGAAACAATTACTACGAGGTACGTATACGACAAGGCAAACCGGCTGGTACAGACGATTGACCCATATGGTAACACCACCACGATCGAATACAACGCAATTGGAAAGAAAGCTGCCGAAATTGACAAATTAGGTCGCCGCATCGAGTACGAATATGATGCCCGGGGCAATTTGATTCGTGTAATCTATCCAGATGGCACAGATGAACGTTACACCTATGATGCAGAGAACAGAAAATTGACCTTTACCGACCGCGCGGGACGAACTACCTGTTACACTTACGATAAACTGGGCAGGCTCATCCAAACAACCTTCCCGGATGGGACGTTCACACAGACGGAATATGACGCCGCAGGTCGGGTTGTGCGGGTTATTGACGAGCGTGGCAATCCTACGCGCTACACATACGATGCGGCTGGACGGCGAACTTCTGTCATCGATGCGCTGGGCAATACCACTACCTTCAGATACGATAAGAACGGCAATATGATTCGAATGACTGACGCCAAAGGCAATATTTTCCAATACGAATACGATGCCAATAACCGGCGAATCAGGACTATCTTTCCAGATGGTACTTCAATTTCGACCGCCTACGATGCTTTGGGAAGGAAAACCTCCGAAACTGACCAGGCTGGTAATACCGTTCAGTTTGAATACGATGCGCTGGGAAGACTGGTCAAAGTCACAGATGCACTGGGGCACGTAACCAGCTATGCTTACGACGAAGTCGGAAATATGATTTCCCAGACCGATGCCAACGGTCACACCACCAAATTTGAATATGATAAACTTGGTCGGCGCATCAAACGGACCCTCCCGCTGGGAATGTCTGAAACCACCACCTATGATGCCGCAGGGAACATCATTTCTCAAACCGATTTCAACGGGTTCACCATCACTTACGAGTATGACGTCAACAACCGCTTGATCAAGAAGAACTTCCCGGATGGCACATCAGAAATCTACACCTATACTCCCACCGGACACCGAAAGACCGTGACGGACAGCCGTGGCGTTACTTCCTACGAATATGACTTGCGAGATAGATTGGTTCGACGTACCGACCCGGACGGCAAGCGCATCTCCTACACCTATGACGCTTCTGGGAATCGAATATCAGTTACCACTCCTTCAGGCACCACATATTACACCTTCGACGCCTTGAACCGACTGGAGACGATAACCGATCCGGATGGTGGTGTAACAACTTACACCTACGATGCTGTAGGTAACCGAAAAAGCGTCACTTACCCGAATGGTGTAGTCGCGGAATATACCTACGATTCCTTAAACCGTTTGACGAATTTAGTGAACCGGAAAGCCAGTGGTGAAATCATCTCCTCCTACGCCTATACACTCGGTCCAGCGGGGAACAGAATTCGGGTTGTGGAAAACACAGGGAGGACGGTTGATTACACCTATGATAAAAACTACAGGCTGACGAGTGAAAGCATTAATGACCCTATCTCCGGCTCGCGTACGATTAGCTACACCTATGACCCTGTAGGAAATCGTCTGACCAAAACGGACAACGGCATCACTACCACCTATACCTATGATGCGAACGACCGGTTGCTAACGGAGAACGGTACCACCTACACCTACACGTACACCTACGACGATAACGGCAACACCCTCTCAAAAGTCAGCGCTACAAAGGTTGAAATCTACAGCTACGACTTCCAGAACCGGCTGGTCTGGGCAAATATCACCGATGCATCGGGAAGCTCTGTTGTAGAATATGTCTATGATGTGGATGGCATTAGAGTCCAAAAGACGGTGGATGGCACAAATGTTACTAACTATTTGGTAGACAAGAACAGAGACTATGCACAGGTATTGGAAGAAAGGGATGGTGTTGACACACTGATAGTGAGCTATATCTATGGTGATGACCTCATCAGCCAAAATCGTAGCGGTTCAGTATCCTACTACCATTACGATGGACAGATGTCTACAAGGGTTCTAACTGATGCAGCGGCGGCGGTAACGGATACCTATGTATATGATGCGTTTGGAATCCTGTTAAATCGAACTGGTACAACCGCAAACAACTACTTGTATACAGGCGAGCAGTATGATCCGAATGTAGGGTTCTACTACTTGCGATCCCGAATGTATAACCCCTATATCGGACGCTTCACGGCTACTGATATAAATGAGGGCTCTATATATGATCCGGCTACTCTCCACAAGTATCTCTATTGTGCTAATAATCCAATTAATCTGATTGATCCCAGCGGACAACAATATCTTATAGAGATTCAGATCAGCCTCAGCATTCAGGATATCATTGTTAGCTATCATTTCATGTTGCTCAAGACCCTTGTATCGGCTATGTATATAGCAGATACCCAACTTAAGCCAGGATATGCCCTACAGGCTAAGTGTTTAGACTTCATTGTCGCTGGTTATGATACGCCTGGCGTCTGGGAGACGTTAATCTCGGCTAGGAAACAAATAGCTAAAGGCTATAGAATGTTAGCAGGGGCTATCGGTCAGAACCTTAAAGGCTTCTTGTTTAAGCTTCTGGTCCCCGTCAAAGTTAGTTTTGGAAAGGCCTACAAGTTGCTTACATTTGATATTGATAGCATTGTTGCTAACCCCACAGATCCTACAAGTTATGTACCCTCGGTTGAGCCGCTGAAACGCCTAAAGAATATAGTCAAAGCAGAAGCTGAATTTGTGAAGGGAGTACATGAAGATCCAACTAATCAAGGCGCAATTTATTATCGTATGCAAGAACTTCTCACACTGATAGAGGGCGCCTTGTAGCGAAGTTCCATGGTGTACCCATAAGCTGCCGATAAACAGGAAATAGAAAATGGGAAAATTGCAAAAATGCTGGGGCGAGTTCGGCTCGCCCCGATGTTATTTTTTACAGGAACAAGAAGATGGCTTGAAAAAGCATACCAACACGCGGAGAAGATGCCACCTATATAATGGTCTCCACTTTGAGGATGTTCAGATAGACGAGCTTAGGCGCTTTCTCCAACAAAGGAAATAGGAGTTCTTTGGAGTTGAGAGGAAATATATCAGTCATTAAGGGACAATATAAAAATATCAAAAATTTATATTTTCTTAAAAATAAGAGATAAAGTATGAAAAAAGAGGGTGAAAGTTTGTTGTCACAAATAGGAGCAATAGTAGCGTCAGTACTTATAATAACAGCAACAGTATCCACACTTTCCGTGCCGGGAGTATATGCTGCACCGGACGATAGTCCTTCAAACAATCCATCATCACTGCCACCTCCACAATACACCTATGAGCGTAGTCTAACGATTTCACCAGTTTTGTCCACCTATGTTCAAACTCAGGATACTATGGAGTTATGGCTCAACCTTTCCATTATAAACTTCAGGAACACAACAATAGAGAACGTACTTGTTCATAATGAATTAGCTGACGAAGTTTCACTTATATCATCGTCGCCTTTGCCATCCAAGAATGAGTCAGAACTTGCATGGAGCATTGGCGATATGCCACCTTTTTCTTTGGAAAATATCACACTTCAATTGAGGGTGGATTCTTCAACATCGGATTTCACAACCTTAGACAAAGGTTTCAGTGTTTATGGCACGATTAATGGGGAGCCTGTTTATTCTAATCTATCTTCTCTCACCTTGCTGCCTTCTTCATTTGCCGAGTATATCAAATCTACGGTAGATGCAAACAAGACTGATTCGTATGTGCTTTTACAATCCCAACTCATCGGCAATAATCCCGCGGACATCTTTGAGTTTGTGCGGGATGAAATAGAGTATGAATCTTATAATGGTTCGCTTAGAGGTGCACGTGGAACATTATGGAGCCTGGCAGGTAACTCCATTGACCAGTCAAATTTACTGGTGGCGCTTCTCAGAGCCTCTGGGATTCCATGCAGATATGCACATGGAACACTGCCCGATGTGAAAGCAAGGGAACTCATTGCTTCGATGTTTCCAACGCCTGAGAATGTGATAGGAAGTGTTCCCGAAGGAATGGATGTTGCAGACCCGGTAAATGATACAACACTTATCGCAGAGGCAAAGAATCATACGTGGGTCGAGTATTATTCTAATGGCGAGTGGGTATCGCTGGACCCGAGTTTTGAGGATGCGCAAATAGGGGATAGTTTTTGCATCGCAGAGATGCATTTTACAGAAGTGCCTGATTCCTGGCGACACAAGGTTACTTTTAGATTGAAACTTGAGAAGGACAGGTCATCGATCTCTTACCCTTTAACTTATACAGCGAGCACTGCGGAACTGTATGGGAAAAAGATTGCGCTCGGGCATGACGTTGATATTGCCACTGCATGTCTTAAGTCCTGGATGATTTATGGATGTATTAAACAACAGGCGACTATTACCTACAAACCCTATTTGCTTATTGGAAACGAAAAGATTTATGGGACTTCTTTCACGGACGTGTATAAACAATACACAAGTCCTATGTACAAAGATATGTTCCAGTACATGTTTGGAGCAGAATCCAAAACACAATACACAGGTGAATGGTTGCAATTCGAAGTGGATGACCTCAGTAAATCATCTGATTATGAAAGAATGATCTTCGATAAGGTTGGCTATGTTAACCGCAAAAAAGGGACCCCGGTTGAGATTGACACAAATGTATCGGTGAGTCCTGTAGACCTTTTCACAATGGTGATTGTTCCGGGGAAAGTGCCATCGTATGTTAAAAGGATTGAAGCATTAGAGTTGCTACCTGTTTTTAATGAGATGAATGAAACAAAGTCTCAATATGAAAATAAAGATTGGGATGAATTAACCGCAGAACAGAAAAAATTGTTGAAAGAATATACTATTGGAACCACCTTTTTAATGGCACTGGATTATTGTGGTGCTTCTGATTTTACTACAAATCAGTATGGCGAACTTTATTTAACAAAATCCTATTTTGACTCCCCTCGAATAATTATAGTTTCATTAATTAAGCTGGGAGGCTCGTCCAATTTTGCAGTCGATTTAAGGAAGAATAATATCAGGGCACTGTTATATCCAAAACAGTCAGAAATTGCTTTAATTCAATTTAGGCAAGCAAGAGGGATAGCGGAATCGAGCATCGAAGGTGCTATAATTGAACAATTCACAAATCAAACAGCGGTAACTGTTCCAGACGTATTTAGAGAAGCTAAAAAACAGGAGATTTCAATAAAGATTATTATGCCAATTACATCACAAGAAATTACTGCGTATGTTGATAATATCACTATTATTGATATTTCTGACGATGATAAAGCGATTCTAATATCAAATGCGTTGATCATTCCGACTTACAATGTTAGTGAAATACTGAGTCTGAACATATCAGAAGAGGCAAAATACAGAATAATCGAAACGTTAGAATCTGGACATGGCGTGATAGTTCCAGAAGAAATGGTTCGAATCGGAAATATAACAACAATAGCATGGTGGGAGATAGATCCAGAAACTCACGAAATTGTCGGAGTTTTTGAAAATGGATTGCATTTTTCTTTCTGGACATTTTTTACGCCGTTTCTGTACGGTATGTTAATGGGTTTTTTATTTGAAACATTATTTATTACGATAACCGAATTTATTCCTTGGTTTGCATATACAACTGGGGTTTATGTTGGTTTGAGTTACATCCATTGTGAACATGAAAGAGCACATCCCGAGCTTGATCTCCCTGAACCCACATGGAAAACAGCTAAAAATATTGCTGCAGGAGATTTTGAATATATCAATAAATTCTTCTTAGAAGAAGAAAAAAAGACAGTAGAAGAAATTGCAGATGAACTTGGGATCGAAGATCCGACAGATGTGATTCACCATTTGTTGATGGGTTTAGCTCATATAGGAGATTTCTATAGACTTTATGGAAGTGTTGGAGGGCATACACGGTGGCTAAATGAATATATAAGGACAGGTCAAACTACAAAAGCAATCGAATCGATGATTAAATTAGGGCGTGCTAGGACTCACGCAGATTACACAGGGATATGGAAGCATCCCACTGCGGGAAAGGCATGGGGAATTGGCAGTTCATTCGTTGGAGGTATTATCGGCAGTATACTTGCAGACCATGTTTGCCACTGGGCTTTAACTGAAATAAAAAAAGATCCACCCTTGCCTCCCTTACTCATGTCCTCACATTTGAATATCACCCAATATTATCAGAATCCTTCAGCTATGGTATCAACAATATCTACAAGTACCGGAAATGTCATCACAGCGAACTTAACATCATTGCACTTTATGCTGTCAGGAAGTTCAACCTCAGCCTGGAATTCAACTATCTACAACTCATTTGAATACAATAACATCACCGCAGAAAATGCTGAAATTTATGATTTAGACAAAAATCTAATAGAAACAGGCAATGCAACTATACTCCCGATATCCAATGCAACAGGAATCTATGGCGATGCTGGCTATCGTTTAACCGGTGACGGGGACTTATCTTTCTATGCCCCAGCAGCACGTGGATTTGGAGTCGGAGGCAACTGGACAAATTATAATGTCTCCGTTTCAGGTAACTTCATTATTGATGCTATCGATGCAACTATTTTAGTTAATGGAACAGTCTTAACAGGGCATTACTTGATTAACAGCTCGTCTGCAACAATAGAAGGCGCAGGCTTTACCGCTGTGCCAAGCTTTGCAAGCGAAGCTGCAATAAACGCATCAGACTGCAATCTCATAATTGGAGATTCCTCGGGCAGCTTATCCATAAATGGCAATGCTTTGGATCCAGGCGAAGGCATTTCTCTGATTGGATTCAGTGGCACCCTATCAATTAGAGAGTTCAACGCAACCCATAATGAAGTCATTGCAAGTGGAACTTTTGAGAGAGACCTCATGACCCATCTTTTGCCACGGGCTATTACAACCACTCCTGATCAGAACGTTACGTTGTCTGTTGCCATAAATAGCAATGCCGATGATGTATACAATGTTACTGCGAGCGTTCCGGATGGATGGGGAGTAATAGTAAAAGAAAATGGGAAAATAATCGTTATTCCTGAGCCTGGAGCCACATCTGGAACATACACGGTATCAGTTACTACAATATCCACTACTGAGCCAGGTCTCGTAGCTACTGCTACGTCAACCATAGAAATATCCTCTGTGAAGGGTGTGGAGGTTGATATTGAGAAAGACGAACTCATAACTGTTCCAATAGGCGATAATATTTATAACGGCATACCGAGTGCATACACAATAAATATCAGAAATAAGGGCAATTCTGATGATACTTTCCTGATCAGCACAAGTGGACTGCCGGGCGACTGGATACTGCTGAGCAATGATAAACTCACGATTCCCGCAGGAAAGACTTACAGTGTAGGGCTGTATGTGAAACCAACTGATACAATTCTTCCAACATCGCAAGATTTCACAGTTACAGTGGCAAGTACAACCGACCCCTCAGTTTCTGATTCAGCCCACGCGACTTTCGAGATGCCAGAAGTTCGGGGTGTTGATGTCAATGTAACGCCAAAAATGCTGAATGTAACCCAGACCGGAGCAGCATCATTCTACCTCAATGTCACTTCCCAGAGCAACACGGACGACACATATAATATAACCCTCGAATTGCCTGAGGGGTGGACTGCCAGCTACGTTAACAATGCTTCATTGTCCATGGGCGAAAGTTTTAATCAAACAGTATCCATAACCATCGTAAACGCCACGATAGGAGAAGTTTACTTTGTAGGTATTTCGGCAGAGTCTATATTCAATAAGAATGCCAGTGATTATGAGATTTTGAGTTTATATGTTGTCGAATCAGTAGCTGATACACTACCACCGGTCATAACTAATGTAAATGTAACATCCATAACAAACGACTCTGCAATTATTACATGGGAAACTGATGAGATGTCTGACAGCCTGGTGAAATATGGTACAGAATCTGAGAACTACACAACCATACTCTATAACGAAACAAATGTTACATCTCACATTGTTAATCTTACTAAACTGAACATCAACACAACTTATTACTTTGTTGTAAACAGCACAGATCAAAGTGGTAACTCAAATGAAAGTATTGAGTATAATTTCACCACTGCAGCTACATCAGACACCACGCCACCGGCAAGCATTTCTAACCTGGACGAAATAGACAAGGGAACTACATGGATACTATGGAACTGGACGAATCCACCAGACCCTGACTTCAATTATACCGAGGTATGGATAGATGGCGAATTCAAGGATAAAGTTACAACTCCTGAGCACTTATACAACGCCACTGGACTCAATCCAGACACAACCTATGAGATAGGGACGAGAACTGTCGATAATTCAGGCAACGTAAATCAGACCTGGGTGAATGACACTGCTACGACACTTAGTCTGCTAATTCACGACATAAACGTCTCAACTGATTATGCACCGGAAACAAACGGTATAAAAATCAAGTATGATGGAACAGAGATACCAGCAAGCGAGAACTTGACAATTGGCAATACATACCACATCTACTACAAAATCATGAACGAAGGGGATTACAATGAAACCGTTGACGTGACAGTAAAGATTGTAAATTCAACATGGAATCAAACAATAGCTACGCATACCTGGAGCATAAAAGTTGGGAAGCATCATTATGCGCCGAGCGGCGGCGATTCATGGGATACGAGTGGACTCACACCTGGTAACTACAATCTCACCGTGAATGCAAGCATTCCAACAGATGACGATTGGTCGAATAACGAGAGGATTAGGGCAGTTACTCTTGCTCTGCCACCTAACCAGCCACCGGTATCAGACCCGAATGGACCTTATACAGGCACGGAAGGAGTTCCTCTATCATTCAACGGCAGCGGCTCTTATGACCCCGATGGCACGATAGTCTCTTATGCATGGAACTTTGGCGATGGTAACACATCAACCGTAGTGAATCCAACACACACATACGCACAAAACGGCACTTATACCGTCACATTGACCGTAACAGACAACGAAGGTGCAACCGATACGAGCACCACAACTGCAACGATTGCCGATACAGAGCCGAATGCTGACTTCACGGGAACGCCCACGAGCGGACCAGAGCCATTGACCGTGGCTTTCACCGATGCATCAACCTCCTATGACGGAATTGTTGCATGGGCATGGGACTTTGGTGATGGCAATACCAGCACGGAGCAGAATCCAACGCATGTGTATGCCGAAGCAGGCTTGTACACCGTGAGTTTAACGGTGTATGAAGCAGATGGAGATAGCGATACGGAGACGAAGGTGGATTATATTAACGTAAGCGAAGTGCTTCAACCCGAACTCTGCCCGGACGAATATCGCTGGAATACTTCAATTAACCCCAAAGGTTATAAATGGGACCCGTTCCCGACTCTCTTCAGAGCCTGGAATGATGTCCACTTCGTGAACAACGGTACTGGCGATGCATACAGCGTAATTGCTACCATTACCTGTGCTCCAGTGAACGTGAATATTATTGACGGAAATGTGACATTGGGCGACATACCAGCAGGAGGCAGTGCATGGAGCAAAGATTTCTTCGAGCTTGAAGTTGACATGACGAACCCACAGGGTCCAGACAAAGGTATATGCTGGAGAGTTGAGTACGACGATGCTGCTGGTGTGCATCATGTGGTAGAGAACGTGCCAAAGTTCTGCGGTGAGAACTGCAGTGATATTTGTCCATAGTTCTGTGGAGAAGGAATAAACTGAGTGTGAACGGGAAAAAAATGGAAAAATGCTGGGGCGAGTTTCTGCTCGTCCCGGCGGTATTTTTTCAATTTGTGAAGGCACGCACAACTGAAAGGTTTTTATAATTATAAATGTAATATGTAATAAAATGCAGAAGGGAAAAGTGTACCGGAGAAGAAAAATATGGAAAAGGCGGAAATAGAAGATAAGAAATACATAAGCTATGAAGATTTCCTTGATTTTTGTGATGAGGACACCCTTGCGGAATGGGTAAATGGGAAAATGGAGTGGTATAGCCCAGCATCGAACATGCACCAGAATTTATCTGACTGGCTTACCGCTGTGTTACGCATTTATGTCGAGACGAAGAAGTTGGGTATCATACGCTCTGCTCCGTTCCAGATGAAAACTGGTCCAGATTTACCTGGAAGAGAGCCTGATATAATCTTTGTCAGGAAGGAGAATCTCAAGATGCTCAAGAAGACCCATCTTGACGGTCCCGCAGACCTCGTCGTTGAGATTATATCCGAAGAGAGCAGATTGAGAGACAGAGGCGAGAAATTTGCGGAATATGAAATCGGTGGTGTGAAAGAATACTGGATACTTGACCCTGATTTGAAGAGGGCTGATTTCTTCCTCTTGAAAGAAGGTAGATATGAGAGACGAGTAGAAGATGAGCAAGGAATATATCATTCTGAACTCATACCCGGATTTTGGATCAAGGTCGAATGGTTGTGGAATCCGCCTCCGGTTCTTGAGGTGCTGAAAGAGATGGAGTTGATATAGCAATAGTATAATTTCTCAGAGGATATATTTGTGTTGCACATGCAAACCCGTACCACTAACCACGAAAATATAAGACAAGAACCAAAATTAGCATCAAACACAATCATTGCCCTCTGGGAAGAATTATACAACAAAAAGCAGCAATCGTGGCTCACTATTCTTTCTGGAAGCATGACGCCCTTACTTCAAATCGGTGATAAGGTGCTGGTTCGATCGGTTAAATCTGCAGAGATTCGGATTGGAGACATTATTGTATTCAAAACCCCTGATAAATTAATCGTACACAGAGTCATTCGCAGGTATAACAGTTCATCATTCCTCCAAAAAGGTGACTGCCTAACAACTGCGGAAATTGTCAGCAGTGAACACGTTATTGGCAAAGTCATTGCAATACGTAAAAGAAAAAAAATAATCTATCTGAATGGCGGAATCTGGAAGTTTATCAATCTCATTCTAACGTTCTTTTCTTGTTCGGTTTATTATCTCAAGCCCGAAAACGCAGTTTTGAAGAGGATTGCACGATTCCTTTTTAATAAAGCAAAAGCATTGCTCCGCCGCTCTCGTGGTTTTTTACTCCGGCTATAGTTACCTGTAAAGCTTTTTTGTACGTGAGCCGACAATTGCCGCAAGACGCCTAACTGTCTTAAACCACACATGAACTGGATGCACAATATAATAAAAATAAACCCTTTTCCCCGAAACAGAATACATACGTGCTAACGATTCCACTGGTGGAAATAGATATGTCCCAAAATACCTTAATCTATCCCGCTTTCTATCTATCAGCAATAACTTCATCAAATTGAAAACCGGCATTATTTTCCTCTCGCGTGACAGAACATCTTTCAATACCGTGCTAAGCACCATTCTCTCAACCAAAGGTGGCTTTAGCTCGTTTAGAACTTTTTCTGGTATATCACAACCTAATAACACATCGGTAAAATGCAAACCATAATATATATACGCCTTTGTTCGATATTCTTCAGCGCTCTCTATTACATATCCCCAATCAATGTCATTATGCTCTATAATCTCCACGATGTCAGATAGCCAGATTAAGCGGTTATAGCGATGCTTTGGCAGGTGTACACAAGAGTGTAACAGCATATCTTCCGGCGACATCACGAGGGTATCAACACCCGCAATCTTCGCTGGCATGGCTCTCTCCCATATCCTTCCTATTTCAATCCTCGTATATCTGTCACTCTTGGTCTTCCGTACTATATCCCAGTGAATCTCCAAAATGTTTACTTTGCCCGTATAATATAAATCGCAGCCAAATTCCTCGTTATACTTCTCCGGGGAAACTTCTTCATCTAACATGTAACCCAGTTCAGATAGTGTCTTCTTCGCTATCCCCAAATCCTTTTTCCTGACCAAAAGGTCAATATCACTTAACGGTCTCAACCCGATATCATGATAAACAGTCTCTGCAAGCGCCGCTCCCTTTAAAACAATCACATCAATCCCTGCATGTTTAAACGCCTTTAAAACCTTACTCAGGTCGTTATAAAGTAAGATGTTCCGAGCGACATTTCCATTATACAGCTTTCGCAGGTATCCCACAACTTTCTCTGGTATACCATTACCATCATCAGCCATCTCGCTTAAATTATGATACAATAAAGGGGCAATACCATGTTGCAGTGCTGTTTCTATAATATAGTTCCAGTTCAATCTGCAGTTTAAAGCCTCTTTAACTTTAATTATAGTTGCTTTATCCATACTCGTTCTTGCGCAACATAGCAGAACTGTATCTTCCGGCAACAAGTTCAAAATAGCCATCACTTTATTTATAAGTGGATACATCCTTAAGTAATTAATGCTTAGATTATTGAGATAGGGGAACATGGAATACGCCATCGAAACCTTTAATCTTACAAAGAAGTTCATACCAACGAGAGGATTCGTCGATTTGTTGCATCCATTCGTGAAAAAAGAGGTTACCGCATTAGACAACGTGAGTATTAAAATCAAAAAGGGAGAATTGTTCGGCATCCTCGGACCCAACGGCGCTGGCAAGACTACTTTAATAAAAATACTGTGTACGTTGATTTTACCCACAACCGGCACCGCTTATGTAAATGGATATGACATTATAAAAGAAGAAGAAAAGGTCAAGGCGTCAATAGGTCTTATTACCGGCGAAGAACGAAGCTTTTACTGGAGGCTTACTGGAAGGCAAAACTTGTTTTTCTTCGCTTCTCTTCACAATTTCTCCTCTTCCGAAGCACAAAAACGGGTAAATAACGTATTAAATTTTGTCGGGATGGAAGACAAGGCGGATGACAAATTCCACAGCTATTCTACGGGCATGAAACAGAGGATGGCAATCGCGAGAGGGTTGCTTAACGACCCTCCAATATTGTTTATGGACGAGCCAACCAGGAGTCTGGACCCGGGTACAGCTCAGAATTTGAGAGAGTTCATAAAAGAGCGGCTTGTAAAGGAGCAAGGAAAGACTGTTTTTCTTTCTACGCATCATTTGGATGAAGCGGAACAATTATGTGACAGAATCGCAGTAATCAATAAAGGAAGAATCAAAGCATGCGGAACACTAAGCCAACTCAGGGATATGATAGGAAAACGCGAGATATATGTTATTAAAGTGAAGAACCTTTCTAACAGCGTGCTTGGTAAATTGCGGGATTTAGAAGGCGTTATCACTTTTTCAACTGATGTCCAATCCGATTTAGGCTTCTCAGAGATTCAGGTTTCTCTTTCTAATAGTGAAACTGTTCTACCAAAAATAATCGAGATGATAGTAAATACCGGAGGGAAAATACATGCTTGTAACACTAAAGAAGTGGTTATCAATGAAATTTTCACTCAGTTAGTGAGTGAGACTGGAGGGATGCACGTAGATTGATACTGATATACAGAAAGGCACTGACCTTCATTAAAAGGGATTTTATAATCGCAACAAGCTATCGGTTTGCTTTTTTCTTACAGTTATTTGGTATTCTTTTCTCTGTATTGACTTTTTATTTCCTTGCTCGGATGTTTGGAGACGCTGCCATACCTTATCTTGAACCCTATGGTGGCGATTATTTCTCTTTCGTTCTGATAGGCATAGCCTTTTCCTCCTATCTGACGACAGGACTGGGAAGTTTCTCAGGAAGCATCAGGAATGAGCAGATGATGGGCACTCTGGAAGCAATGCTCGTAACACCCACTAAGACTTCATTAATAATCGTATTCTCTTCTCTCTGGAACTTCATTTTCACATCTATCCGGGTTCTCGCTTACCTCTCAATAGGTGTGTTTCTGCTCAATGTAAATATGAGTAATGCAAATCTTTTCGGCGCTTTAATTACGCTCATTCTAACAATTATTTGTTTCAGCAGTCTTGGAATAGTTTCCGCAAGTTTTATCATGGTTCTTAAACAGGGGGACCCTATAAACTGGGCTTTTAGTGCAGTGTCCGGGCTACTTGGGGGTGTGTTTTACCCAATAACTGTTCTGCCTCAATGGCTTCAAATGTTCTCTCATATTTTACCGATTACCTATTCGTTAAGGGCTATGAGGCATGCTTTATTGCAGGGCTATACTTTGGAAGCCCTTGCTCCTGATATATTTGCTTTGGTAATATTTTCAATAGTGATGCTGCCTCTCAGTATCATTACATTTAAGTACGCCGTTAGGAGAGCAAAAGTGGATGGAAGCCTTACGCAATATTAGTGGAGTAGCGCGGCTAATCTGAGATACTTACTCTTCTCCCGCCTGATAAGCATAGTGTTAATTATTATTAATCATTATGCGGTATAAGCTCGTATAAGATCCTGTAAGACACTGGCAATTGTGCTGTGCATGACTAAATCCCGCTTCAATCGCTCCTCTATTCGCCTCATCGCATATCTATCCTCAACAAACTC
>Ga0209410_1000334_pt1 | contig 21497 bp, 39 predicted proteins | sample Mar14436cmmetaG_FD_184135 | JGI IMG/M metagenome (GOLD analysis project Ga0209410, IMG submission 184135) | Marine hydrothermal vent microbial communities from Guaymas Basin, Gulf of California to study Microbial Dark Matter (Phase II) - Marker... ... | reverse complement strand
ATATTATACTTCTTACCTATTTCCATATAATCGTATATCTTCCAGTCTGTACGATAGTCAACACTATCATCTCCAATGACATGATAATCTTGTGCCCAACTAACCCCTACTGGGGCAAGACTTATTGTCTTATTAACGACAACGATGCTCCTTTCCTCAATATTAGGTTTATGATAGATATCATAGATAAAAGCACCACAGTAAACAACCATCACTACAAATACCAATACTATTACTAATTTAAAATCTTGTTCCATTTTCATAAGCTATCCCACCAATCAAACTGATTCTTCATGAATTCTATTAGCTCCCCTTTACTAACTAGCTTATTTCTATTACTCTCAATATTTAAATGCTTTATGTCTATGCAATCGAAAGAGCACCTGCCAAAAGAAATGCTCCTGCTATTACAATAAAAGCAAGTAGTGCCAATCCATATAAGTTGAAATAGCATATTCCACAGCACAGTAGTCCTAATATTGTTATAGATATTAACACTTGCTCTATTCTATTTATTTCCATCTTTTATTCATTTACACCTCCCAACTTTCATTTTTCTTTAATAATTACAAATACTGCTTCAAAAGGCACATAACCTACTGTTTCTCCTTTATCATTAGAGAACTCTACAAGTCTTTCATCTTTGTTTATGACCGCATTATTGTATATCTGTTCCTCTCTATCCTTAAAGATTACTCTTAACCTCACTCCACCATTTCAGTAGCAGTTCTCTCCACTTTTTATCACCTCCTATTATTTTGGCTCATAATTCCTCCATGTAATTTAGTGCTTCATATAAGAAAATACCTATAATTCCCACAATACAAAAAGCAATTATTAATAACCCTATTCTTAAAAAAGGAGGAAAAATACCTATTACTGCAACTACTGATGCACATATTATAAATAAAATCATTATATTATCGTCGTTGTTTCTGAAAGTTCCTATAAGCTTTTTTAATTTATTTAATTGCATTTTTATCACATCCTGAAAATAAAAAAGAAAAAGTTTTTTTGTCATATGAGATTTTACCAACTCTTGCTTTACTTAAGTAGTTTTTTGCATTCCTTTTCCATATTATTTAATTCTTTAAGAATGGCTTGTGCGCTTTTCCCCATGTTAGTCTCTATGATAGCTAATTGTTCTGAGCCTTCTTCTCTTGCTTTCGCTATTATACTCTTTAGCTCCTCTATATCATATAAAATTCTTTCTAATCTCTCTTTTTGCTCTTTTTCATTCATTTTATTTTTATCACCTCTTACATTATTGACTTAGTAACAACTAATATTGCTTCAAATGGTATGAAACCCTCTATTTCACCTTCATCATCAAAAAATTCTATAACTCTCTTGTTCCAATCTATAACTGCTTTATCATATACTTCTTCATTTCCATCCTTAAAAAGTATTCTCAGCTTCATTTCTCTAAAAGCTTCCTTATCTCCTCTATTATCTTTTTTGTTTCAGTATATCTCCTCTCGTTTAATCGCTCTAAATTCTTGAGCTCTCTTCTTACTGCTTTATCTATCCACTCATTTATTTCCATTTTATTTCAATCACACCATTCTTTCTTTTTCTGATAAGCATATCCTTATTGAGTTTTTTAATCTCGCCTTCTTTTAACTCAACCTCCTCTGCTGGTATTGTTTTCTCAATGCTCACTATGATTTTAGCAACTTTTTCATGCAATTCTGGCAGGTTATGTTCTTCTGCGAAACGGTCAATTTCTATTAGCTGGCTTATATCATCATCAGTTAGCCTTTCACCAGATTTAAGCTTATCTTCAAGAGATTGAAGAAATACCATTTTTATACGCTTTTGTAATTCCTCTATCGCTCTATCTAAGTCTTCTATGCTTATTTCTATTTCTTCTATCATTTTCCTTTAATTACTTCTTTAAACTTATCAAAAATTCCAACTCCCACCTTGCAAATCGTTGCATATCCTTGAGCACGCCTTTTATACAAGCCCACTTAAACTCACTATACGGTGTTCCTAAACAACCTTCTTTCCCTGTTCGTTCATATACAGGACAATCCTTACAATCCTTGGCACCATAAACTTCACAGAGAGCACAATTCTCCTCTCCTTCTTCAAGCTCTTTATTAAAATCCTCAACACGCCGAATCTTGTTAAGATGATTAACTATATCCTTCCATTTCTCAATTGAGAGGTTAAGTGGGTCTTCACCTGCCCTTAACCTCTTTAACATCTCTTCTCGGTTCATTTATCCTTCCTTAATTTGTAATATATCCTCTATCTGCTTTATCACATCCCCCAAAACATCAGCAGAACCTAAGTGATATACTTCTGCTTTGGTCCCGCTGAAATGTGTAGCTTCCTTCAAATACCTCTCTTTCTCTTCTTTGAAGACTACTAATAGTTTTTTCAATCTTGTTATTTGCTCACTATTTTCCATTTTTACTTTTTTCTCATCTCTTCTATAAAATCTTTTACTTTTCTCCAGTCTTCCCAATACAGATAAATCCACATCCCATTATTGTCTACGACCACACCTTCATCATATATTGTTACTTTTATCTCTTCTCCCCACCTACCTTTTATTACTTTTTCTTTACTCATATGCGAAGTCCTCTATATTTAGTCTTCTTCCCAAACCTCAAGTATTGCCTCAAAAGGCACAAAGCCTTTTATTCCGTTAGAAAATTCTATGATTCGCTTGTCCCAGTTCACGGTTGCATTATTGAATACCTTATCCAACCTATCCTTAAAAATTACTCTTAACCTCGCTCCTGCTATTTCAGTAGTAGTTCTTTCCATTTTTAATCCTCCTCCTTCTCCAAATCTCGCATTAACTTTGGCTCATTGCCTTTTATGCCTAAAAACTTATGCAAGTCCCGTATCCAGCAACGGTAAATCTCTATCTGGTCTTGAAGAGCCATTATTCTCTTTTGTAGAAAATCAATCCTAATTTTCGCTATCGTTTCATTTATGTCTTCTTCAGTCATTTAATCCCACCTCTATCCTTCCAATGAATCATACTTTAAGAGATATTCTATCTCTGTCATTGGTTCGTTATCTCTGATACCCATAAGTTTATGAACTATCTTCTCTAAATCTCTTAGCCTATCTCTTTGAATATCTATTTCGTCCCGAAGTGATTTTATGTTCTCTTTTAATACTATCACTTCAACCTCAAGATTTTTTATTCTCTCCTCTAACCCTTTTTCAGTCATTTCCCCCCCTCCTATCAGGATAAACAGAGAACTTATCTATCCTACAAACTTTTTCGCTTGTTTTCGCTCTGCTCTTTGTCAATATAACCATCTTGACCCTCATCGGATATGCCTGCGCAGATATTGAACTGCCTAAAATAATGGCATCCTTACCGTATTTTTGTTCAATCTCTTGTAATTCCTTCTCTCCTTCCTCGGTTGGTAAAACTTTAATTTCATAAATAAACTCCGATAGTTGCTTTTCTTGCATCTTTGCTTGCAATAGATAGCCACTCGGATATGCAACCGTCCTGTCTTCAAATATCAATTCATGTGGAGTGCAGTTTATTACCTGCACTCCATTGCTCAATCTTACAACCTCTCCCATTTTTATACCTCCTTTCTTTTCATTGGATTAAAAACCAAAAAAATTAAACTTTTTGCATTATACGAGCAATCCATCTCCGTCCACATTCTGGACATGTAGCTTCGCTATAAATGAAACCACCTTGCCTCTCTGGAGATGGAAATAAAATTACAGCTCCACAGACACACTCAAATTCCATCGTTCTTCCCCTCCTTAAAACTTTAATCTTTATATCCTATCTTTTCAAGTTCCTTCCGAATCTCTTCTATTAATCTTGATTCATTGAAGATTTCAACTCGCAACACTGAAGAACATCCATATTTTTTCTGATGTTCCTGACAAACGTGAAGACAGCACGGATGCTCGTCATAGTATTCCCACCAGCACCCGCACCGCCATTCTAACCATTTTTCTGACATTTCTATATCCTTCGTAAATCTACTATTGCATCTGTATTTCCTGGAATCTCTATACCCCTCTCTAATCGTTTCTGAAACTCTGCTGGAATCGGAACATCTGCCACCTTGTAACGGTGGCAGACATGTAATTTCAGACCTGAAATCTTCAGACTCGCTCTGAGCCACCTGAGCAAACCTGACCAACTCACATACTCTTTTCTTCCATTGGACCTAATCCCATAGACATTAATGTAGCCTCTATTATCCATTTTGATTTCATATTTCATATACCTGGGCTTCATTACTGAACACCTCCTTTCTTACCTCTTTGAAATTAACCCCTTGACCACATAGTCTATCATTGGTTGTAGTTGCATTACTAAGGCATGATATTCACTTTTTGTATATGGTAGCTCTGGATTTTTCTTCTCCAGCAAATCTACAATTTCACCGAGTTTGATGATACTCTTTACTGCCATGTGCTTAACCACATTCGGGTCTGTGAACCACTCAAAGTTATCTCTTTCCATTTTTTATCATCACCCCTCAAAATGAGCGACAACTGTTACTCCTGCACCTGCATACATTCCTCTAAAATGTCTGCACTCTTCACCCTTATTTAGCCACCATATCAGAGAGTCATCATCAGCATATTCGCATCTTACTTTTCTTCCACAAAAAGGACAGATAGCCTCAAGACCCTTCAAGTCCTTACTTAATCCAGCTGTTATCTGCATACTTCTCATTTTCACTGAACACCTCCTATTACAACTTTTCCTTCACTGAACAACTTACTAATCATTGATTCTCGCTGTAACTCTTCAACCAGTGTCCCACTAACTTTAATATCGTTACTATTTGTTGCCCGTGAAATAATTCGCTTGCAAATTTCCAATCCCTTACTATACTCTACATCCTTCCACCCACCATCATTCGGCACGAGTTTGAAGCATAACTGTAATTTCTCAAGGAATATCCATCGAGTTACTTGTTGCCCATTAATAAAAACCCTGAGTTCTTTCCTACCGTTATTCATCATCATCGCCTCTAATTGCATCTCCTATCGCTATATATCCTTCGCTAATCAATTCTTCGAGAACTTCCGCAACCATTCCCATCACCCCATGCACAACATAGGCATAAACTCATACCTGTGTTCCCAGATTTTCCTAATAAAGTGCCCCTGCATGTTTCTTTTAGCGTTGCTGACATACTGCTCTCTGAACCATATCTCTGGATTCTCTCTTGTTATCGGTGCTGGTATGAGTATCTCCTTTGCTACTTTCGTAAACTTTACATAGCGCTTATTTCCCCGCTTTCCCTTGATTTTCAAATATTCTCTCTGATACTTAGGTCTTATTATAAACGAAGACCCAGATAGTTCCACAAAAAACTCTCCGTTCTCAAACAATACCACATCGCTACGAGGCGTAATCTCTTTCTTCCCTAAGAAAAGGGTTTTTCTCTCCTTTTCTTGTTCTCGCTGTTCATTCTCGATTCGACCCACAGGCTCAGGCTCTTCTACCCAAACCTCCTCAAATATCAGATTCAGTTCCATTTCTATCTTCCTCCTAAGAGGATGAAGGAGAAGGGAGTCGAACCCTTACGCCTCGACAATACTATTTCACAAGTAATATCCTGAAATAATGTCACTATGAGGCGCCTGACCGCAGCTCCTTCAAAAAATAAAAAAATTGAAAATTCAGCCATACTCATAGGCTTCATCATCCAGCTCCTCTGTCTCCACAACACGCCGTTCACGTGCTGTCTTCCTCCTTTTTCTCTTGCCCTGTGTTATAGGCAAAGGCGAGGAAGCCTTCCTTTGACCATAAGCATAACTTTTTGAGCCTTCTTTTTGAGCCACTCCTCCTCTTAGTATTGGTAGGAGCCTCACAAGGCTTTTTATTATGCCCCTTTTGTATGGGTCAGGCGAGTGTTTACCCCACCCGCCCTCATTGTTTATATGTTATATTTTGAGGGGTATATAAAACCATAGGTTTCATTTAAGTTTCTTTATAAATAAGAGATATAAACTTTTGTAAGGGGTTTAATCTAAAAATAACTCCTTCTTAAAGTAGTTCTACCTATGCATGTAGAAACTCCTCTCGAAATCTTTAATAAAGCCCCAAACAGCTTTTTTCTGTGGTGTATCCACTATCCTTATTACTTGCCCCTTCGTTGCGCCTCTTATTGCTACTATCTTTGTTTTTATCAGGTCAGAGACAACTTTCACAAGTGTTACTCTGGATATACCTGTCCGTCTCTCCAGTTCCTTCATGGTTGTTTCGTTTCTTACTTTTGAAAGTTTATACAAGAACATCAAAACCTTTACATGGCTCTTTGAACCAAACACCCTTTGTATCATACTATCTATCGCCATTATGCATCACCTCCTTCTTGAATAAAAATTTTTATATTTAAGGACTTTTCCTTATATGAGAATTTATTTTCCTTTCCTCCTTATTTAAATAATTAAACTACTTAAATATAAATTTTTACTAATACCTGAATCTCAACTTAATATCTCTATTCCCTGTCCCTTGGTTGATAGGTATCCCAGCAACAATATTTTCGTTTACCCCTCTCAATTCATCTACCATGCCCTGTATAGCTGCATGGAATAATATGCTCATGGTTTCTTCAAATGCCATTCTCATTATTACTGAGCTTTTATTCTTCATTACACCTATCCTGCTCAAGCTTTTCACCTCACCATCCTTTGTCATCATATCTGCGATAAGTATGATATGCCTAATATCAACATTAAGCCCCTCGGATTGGTAAATATCATAAAGTTGCTCGATAATGGATTGTCGTGCTGCCTCTATACCGAGAATCTGTTCAATCTCTCGAATATTATTTGTGGTTGTTCTTTTGGTATTAACACCTTTAATTTTCAGAATTTCACGAAGATTACTTCCTTCTGTGTATATTACTCCTTCATCTTGGTTGTATTGTGCCAATTTTATACCTCTTACTTCCTGGATTTCTTTCAATACTGTATCAGGATTTCTGCTACCATCCAGAACAATTCGCATTCTCGGATATTTAATATTCCATGTTGCATTGATTATTTCCTGAACTCTTTGCAACCCTCCTGTTGTATGCCCAAATGAAACCCCTGCATAGTGAAAAGTTCTCAATATCATCTGTGTCGAGGGCTCTCCGAGTGATTGCGCAGCTATAACTCCAACTGCATCACCCGCTTCAACCTGCGATTCTTCATATTCAGTTTTTATCCTTTTCAATACCTTTCTAATCTTTTCAGTAGAGAGCCTTGGATTGTTGTATTTCATAAGTTTTTTAATTGTTTCAGTTTGTATCGCTTCAGGCAATTCGTGCAACTCATTTCGCACTAACTTCTCAATAAATTCTCTTGTATGTTTCATCTCTCCCTATCCCTATACCTACAATTCCTCTAATACCTATCAAATTTGCCATATAACAAAATTTTGGTGAGAAGATAATATTTTTTATTGTCTTATGATATTAATTTTCTCTATGCTTATTTTTGGCTGGTATTTTGTTTTGATTTTTCACCAACTCCAAAAAATCTTCCAATCTCAAAATAACCAGAGCACCAGATTTCGCATTTTTCTTATGTGTAATTAAAACTGGTATCTTACCTTCCTTCTTGGCAGGCTTTTCTACATCATCTCGGAACATCGTATGATGAAGCCAGTTCTTCCTCAATCGTATTTCAAAATAGAACTCTGGATATTTGGTTTCAATACAATCAGCCGAAGTCTTGTGCCCCGAATTCTGCCCCGATAAAGGGTTTCTCTTGCCACCAAACTGCTTACATATCCGCCTCTCTAAATCCTTCCAGGTGTTCTTGGAGGTTGGCATTTTTTTATAGTTTTGGACAATACCCTCTTCTTTCTCTATGGCACTTATCACAAAGTAGTCTTAAGTTATTTGGATGAGAATTTCCACAATCGCATAGAGGATTAATATGATGAACCTCAAAATCTTTTCCATATTTTTCAATCTGTTCTTCAAAAGTTATCCCGCAAACTTCACATTTGTTACCTGCTCTCCATCTCGTAAATTCCCTGAGTTCTTCCCAATCAATGATTTTAATTCCTATATTATTACAAACAACTCTAATCCATCTTCTTCCTGTGGGACAGTCTAAGTATTTCCTATATCTACTATCATTTACAGGAAAATATTTTGCTAAGAAGAGAAGAGTTTCAAATTTTTTATCCTCATTCTTCTCATAGCATAAACGATATTTGAGAATTTTACATACTAAATCGGGGTCGTCTATATCAAGCTGGATTGAATTAAATGGTCCTATATATAGTATAAAATCATCTGGTTTTTCTTTTGTATATGGCTCTGGTGGATAATATTCTGGTTTTGCTTGTGTTATGAATTCTTTCCATTCTTGGTATGCACAAGAAGGCTTCTTTGTTTTAGGGTCAAGAAACTTTTTTCCTTTAATACCACCTTCACGCCATTTATACTCATACCATTGTGTTAGCATTACATAGCGTCTTAATTCCTCCTCATATTTACGCTTAGCCTCAATAGTGCGCTTTGTTGTTTTACTTACTTTTTTATTCCTCATCTCCTATATCCTTGAAACATCCATTTTCCATCCAGCCATAGAATAGTATGCACAAGTTTATGGCAGTGCTCACACAAAGGATAAAGGTTCTCATCACTTGCATCACCATTAGGTATCCTGTGATGGATTATGCAATGCTTCTCACGATTACACAGATAGCATCTGTAATTCCATTTTTTCAGTATTCGCTCTCGTGTTTTGTCAGTAACCTCTTCTTTTTTCCTATCTAACTCCATTAATCCATCTGGCACATCCTTCGTTAAGAACAATAATCGCTCGTAATTGAAACTCATTTTACCTTATTACCTTATTCCTTTTCCTTCATTGCCTTATCAATATTACTATATTCTTTCTTTTTCTTTATGCAACCTTCATACACAGTTACTTTATTTTCCCCTATTGCTATAACACATGGCTTCTTGCCTTCTTTCTTACCTAACATTTCTAACGCCTTTACCATTATGCAAGCTCTCAAATCTGTATAGATACATTCTCTCGCATGCCATGCTCTTGTTAATCTTTGATTCTCTTCCCTTTCCCATTCTTCATAATATTCTTGTAGAGGTAATACTCCGAATTTTGTTAATACTTCACCCTCTTCCCAGAGCTTATTTATCATATCTCTAATCTGTATCCAGTATTCTTCCAAACTTAGTCCATGTTTTATTTTTATACATTCTATCCATACATCAGGTATCTCTAATTTGCTTCCATCTTCAAACTCTATTTCTTCCGATTTATCCATTTTTATCTTTTTTGAGTTCATCATTCCACAATCCACCCCACAAGATGCTCCCTTATCTCCTTTTTCTCGTCTTTATCGAAAGGAATATTCAGATAATACTTCATAGCTGTTGGTTCACTATGCCCCTGGCACATGGCTATCAGTGGAATACTCTCAGGATATGTCGCCACCAACCAAGATTCATAGGTTTTTCTGAAAGTCTTTACTGATAAGGTTGCATCCTTTGGCACTTCCAATTTGCTTCTCTTCAGTGCAGTTTTTAGCATCCCATCAAATGCTATATAGGAAGGATATTTGTATCCATCCTCAAATAGCCTATCAACCGCAACCTTGCCGAGCCTTGTGAGATAGATATACCTATCAGGTGTTACTCTCTTTCTCTTTCTATCTGCTATCCGTGGCAAGTGAATAATTTTCTTTTCGCTTTCATACCAGTGAGGGTTCAATGCGAATTTTTGCATCTCTGCATATCTCATGCCTGTATAAAGCAAAGCATCACTCAATACTCTATGTCTGACTTTCATTGCACCTCTTAACTTCTCATACTCACTCGGTGTTAGTATGGCTATACCATTCTTTTGATACATCTCCTCAATTATTAATATTATACCCCTTATATATAAAGGTTTTAATTTCGGTTGTAAGGTTACCATAAAAGACCTATTCAGAGGCTTTAAAAATAAGCTTTGAGAAGAGTTTTTGAGAAAATCCTTAATATTTTACCATAGGATATTAAAAGGAAATCAAGACTTTTGCTTCCGTATCAAATTGAAGATGTCAAGGTTGTTGTCCTCATTAACCATCACCTCTTCTTCACACCAGCCTTTAACCTCAGAACAATTTACTTTCATATCCACCGCTGGAAGTTCACCAGTCCAGTTTTGTTCCTGGCACGATTGGCAGATGGTGATTTTCTGTTGTTCTACGATGGGATGTCCGAGATAGACTATGTAAAAGAGGAAGAGAGAAATTACTATCGCTTCTAAAATTTTAAATCCGTTCATTTTTTACCCCCTAACATAATAAATTATTAAAAACCTTTTATTAGCAGGATTTCTCGTGATTCTGACCTTGCCTTGTCTTTTTAGCCGATATAAATGCTTTCTTATCGTATCCTTATGTAATTTTAATATTTCTGATAATGTCTGCAAATCAGTAGGCTGGTCTAAGCTTTTTATGGTTTTTAAAATCTTTTCATCTGCTTGCTGTTGCTTTATCTGTCCTATAAGTTTATATATTCCATTATTTCTGGATTTCATTTTTCTCTGATGCAATCTATCACGAAATGTATGATTTTATCGTGAGAAATGACATAGCCGTTTTTATGGAAGACGCTATCAATTTCGTCAACAATGTTAGCGATTTTCTCTCCACTTATGCCTTTCGTCTCTTTCCATAACTGGTCTGCTATTTCTTTTATTTCTTCTCTCATTTTTCATTGCCTCCTTAAACTATTCAAATATCCTTTTATAAGTAGTTATTCTGTTAAAATACTTCATAAACAATTTTTATAGCTATTCTGCTCAGAATACTTTTCTATAACCTTTTAAAACTTTTTCCTTAATAATCTTCTCTCATAGTCTCTGTAAACATTCCCAGTTGGATACAGAAAGTCACTGAGTTTTTTAGACTGTGTCCTATCAAATACCCACTCATATAGTTTATTTTCATTTTCTCGCATCGCATCTTTGGTCATTGTGGCAATGAATTCAACTTCGTTTATTGTAGCGCCCCATTGTTCTTGCCATGCTGTTACTTTTACTTTATGTCCTCCTAACCACTTTAGTTGGTATTCTAAAGGCCAGAGTGTGATATATGCTCCATACTTTTTACATATTCTCTGCTTTATTGTCTTCACTAATTCCCTTGTATCTTTTATCATTTTTCTTCTTCCTCTCATTGTATATTAATATAAAAGTTTTATTTAAATATTTTTTGCTATTCAAATATCTTTCCACTTTTCTTATTATTTGCCTATCTCCTCAAGTAATCCTTCTCTGTTTCTTTCTTTCTCTTATCCTTTATCCATTTCAATACTCTCTGAAAAGATGTTGATTTACTATCATATTGTTTCGTCGTTATTACTACCTCAAGATATTTTATCTTTTTGTATTCCAGTATTGCAGGGACAACCCTTGCAATCAGGTATATGATTGATATTATAAGTGCTATTTTTGCCACATATACTATTTGCGCACCTGTTATTGGTTCTGTCATTCAAATACCCTCCTAATTTTCTTAGCTATACGAGTTTCTTTTGTTCCCTTATAGTATAGAATATACACTCTTGGAACATTTGAATGGTTATGTAAACTCCTTCCAATTCGCTGTAACGATTCTCGCTTAGTGCTATTGAAGTTATAGAGGATTAGGGGGTCAAGTTGCGCAATATCCATACCTTCCTCAAAAAGGTGGGCTGTCACCAATATCACAGGATATGAAGTATTAATAAACCTGCTCACCAGTTCTTTTCGTTCCTTCCTTTTTAACTCGCTATGCAGTGCCAGTGCTTCAATTCCAATTTCATTAATCCTTCTCGCTATCATCTCAGCAGTTTCAATACGCTCAGTAAAAATTATGGCTTTTTGGAAATCAATCTCACTAAGAATTTTCTCCAATACTTTAAGTTTCATCCTCGAATTAAACAATATTTCATTCCTTTCAAATGCACAGGCTTTAAACCATACAGGTGCATCATCAAAATCAACAAATTTCTTTGTATTATTTCGCATCTTCTCTGTTAGCATATCATACCTTTCCTGTTCGCTCTCAGTAAGGTTTACAGGTTTTAAAACAATCTCAGGTCTTAATAGGATTTTATCCTTGTATGCTTGGCTTAAAGTATATCTGTAAACCAGAGGAATATCCCAGCCACCACCTATCCTCGCCAATCTCTCTGGAATTGGTGTTGCCGATAAGCCCATGATATACCTGTAATCCACATTATCCCAGATTTTGAAGTTTATTGGCGCCAGAATGGAATAATGATGGATTTCATCGAGTATAACAGTTTTGCATGAAAAAGGTTGGTCTCGCATGGAATTTATTACTGCTACTGTCGCTACCTTATTATAGCAGTCAAGGGTTTTATTTGGATTGTATTTTTCACCACCTCCTATACCTCTTATGGTTATATTTGGATAGAATTTCTGTATCCTTTTTTTCCATTGGTCTTTTAGCTCTATCGTTGGCACTATTATTAGGAAAGGAAACAGTGAGTCTTTTTCCATCAGTTTCAATCCTAAATAGGTCTTCCCTGCACCTGTTGGACTTTCTATTATTCCCTGACCACCATTTTCTATCCACTTTCTTAATGCTTCTCTCTGCCATCTGAATAGACTTATTTTGTTCATTTCTACTTTTTCATTCCTTTATTTTAACCATTTTAACCATTTTTAATATGGTTTATATGTTTATACATTGGTATAAATGATGATTCAATAATATCCTATCCTCTCTTTACCAGTCTAATAAGGACATTCAGAATAAATGAATGTCTTACTCTTATTGAGATTCAATCTTTTACTGAGATTTAGTTAATCTCAGTAAGAGTCTATTTCTTTGTTTAATAGTCTATTTAATTAATTATCATTATCTTTCTTTATGGCTTTTTAAAATTTAAAAAGCCATAAAGAATTATATGTATATATATTAATACTGCATCGCTTTTTAAATTTTAAAAAGCGAAATCCTTAATCTCTCATTACATCCATTATTTTGGTTATTCTTTCTTTCTCCAATGTTATTTTGTAAATTTTGATTCCACTTTTTCCATATTTGTAGCTCCTCAGTAATCCTACCTCTTCAAACTTTTTAAGGTAATCATAGCTCTTATTCCATTTCAAACCTGTTATCTCTCTGAATTTACTGGCTGTCAATTCTTCGTTCTCTGAGAAATACCTTATTAAATCCAGAGCAAAGGGTATTCTTAGAATCTCAAATAAGTTTGTTTTTGGCTCTGATTTATCTTCCTTTGGTGTAGGATATAGAAATTCTGTAAGGGTATCCTTTAAACTTTTTATACTGCTTTTTGGAAATTGAATTCGCATATTAACCATGCTATAATCCTTATCTTTGATAGGCATAATATCATCGTTCTTAACAACTGCTGTCCATACCAGAGTAAAATGCTTTCTTTTATTCTTTTTGTCTCTTACTGAGTATTCAAGAATGTTCTCGCCTTGTAATGTTTTTATTTGTCCTAAATGCTTGTAGGTATGTTTGTTTTGGGGCTCTTTAAAATCTACGAATGGTGGTAGCTCTTTAAATCTAAGTAAATCATCATCACCTGTGATTTCTACGGATAGTTTCCCCGTTTTTATGCCATCAACAATTCTTATGGCTGGATTTCTGCTTTCTATTACTTTCATTTTCCTTTCTCTTATTCATTTCCTCCTCTACCCAATCATACAACATCTCTGTAACTTTGCTGTCAATTCTGTCCAGTAGATGTGTCTCTTTAATAGCAACAAAAAGGTCTAATGGTATTGTTGCACGGATTTGGTATGTTCTGGGCATGTTTCTCAAGCTCCTATCCAGTTTCAATTCTTTCATTTCTTCCATATTCTTCCTTTCTTTTTTTTTAATTTATATTATGGTTATATCTTTTTAAATTTTTAATCCTTTAAAGTATTTCTTTCTTGCATCTCTCTTCAAGTTCATGGTATCTACATACATTCCTCCTTTTATAAGACCCATTTCTTGCTGTGCTTTTACAATTTTCTTTCTACTTATACCATATTTTTTAAGTAACTCTTCATCTCTTTGTTCCTCTTTACGGAGTTTCTCTAATATCTTTTGAATTTCTTTTGGTAAAGGTTTAGAATAACCAGCATACTTATCTCTTATTTTTCTATATACATAATTTCGTAAGGCATCACGATATGCAAGAACCCTTACCCTGTAATCAAACTGCTGAAAATTTCTTTTTGACATTATCCCTCTTGATATGGCTATTCCTTTCCTATCATAGGCAGTTATGATATAGTCAGGTTTATATTGGTCTGGTAGAGGTTCCCATCCAAATACTCCGAATTCATCTTGAGTTCCTCTTCTTAAAATTTGTAATTCTGTCTTTGTAATTGGATTGAAAATATCAACTCTATTGAGTCTGATAATTTTTAAAATTTTCTGAGCTAATTTCGCTTCTATATCATGCGGTAGGTGTTTTGATAGTAGTATATCAATATCATGTTTAGAATAGCCTTTTTTTTTACTTGCTTTCTTAGTTCTGTGAGCTTACCACCCAAACCTCCACCTACTTTATACATATCACTATCTCCTAACTGTTTATATTTTCCCTCCAGGCATGGCTTTCTGCCTCGCTACATGGCTCATGCTCTTCCACTTCTTTATCGCTGCTCGTGGTGTCAGGCTTTTTGTCCCGAATGTTTTGGCTACCCAGTCCCTGTCCTGTTCAAATATCTTTCTCGCCTCTGGCTGTGTTCTTTTCCGCATGATTACCATTGCATGTAGTCTTCTCCATATCTTCGCTACTCCATACTTCTTCACCAATGCACGCAGGATAGCATGTCTCGTTCGTGTTGGCAGGTTTACATGGTATTCCTTACCGTTTATCTTCATCTCGCCTTTTATCGGTATTATCTTCTTCCCTCTGCCTGGTGCTCCCACATCTTCTCGTTCATACGCTTTCCGCTCAATAATCTGTGCTCTCCGAACATACGTTGTTGCTGGATGCTTATGTCCCCATCTATCTACCCACGCTTTTCTGTGTATTACTTTTTTCTCTACCCTATACCTTTTTGCTGGTATTCTTAATTTTCCCATTTTTTACATCACCAATTATTTATTATAATTTTCTATATAAAAACTTTTTTTTTATTTCTTGGTGGATTTGTGATGTTCACCTCCAACCAACTCTTCTATATACTGATGAGCAAAATGTTGCATCTGTGCCCTTATTTCTTCTATTTCTTGTTCCACCCTTCGCTTATTCTCTTCTAATGGTAGTGAGAAATCATAAATCTCCTCTACATTCACTAACCATGCAGGAACGTCACTGTTATACACAATCTCTTCTAATCTTTGTATTTCCTTACTTATTATTCTTTTCTTCCTCTTCTTTCTTTTTTTCCGTTTCTTTGTGTTTCTTTGTGTTGTTATTGTCTATGCACCTCCTCCTCTACCTAAGACAGTTACTATTGCAATTATTGCAACTACAATTATCAATACTGCAAATGCAAGAGGCACATAGCGTTCCCATTCGCCCTTTAATTCTTCACGTGTCATTCGCTGTATTAGAAGCACCAGTTGTTGCATATCCTGCGCTAACATGCCCATAGGCGAGTTATTAAAGGCATAGGTATAAGAGAACCAGCCATGCTTAACTGGTTCAGTTTGCACTTCTTGTTGTAACTGCGATATCTGCTCTACTACATCCTCTTTTGTTAGTTTTACTCTTGTTTTTTCTGTTTCATATACTGTCCATATATCTTCTTCTTTGTCGTGGATAATAGTATATTTCTTCTTTTCACCACTTTCGTCTGTTCCTACTTTCAATATATATTCTGTTTCCTCTTTGTTGTTGGGAATAAGCTCTGCATCAGGGATATTTATATTTCCATCCTCCATTGTGCCAATCTCAAGTCCAGGGTTGATAATATCAGACACTGTTAATTTGCAGACATTCCCGATTTTTTCTATTGTTGCCTTTATTGCTTTTGTTTTTCGCTCTATTATGTTTATATTGCCTTCTTTGTCTCTGTTAATCATTAGCTTTTTAGGATTGAGGTTTGTATTATATCTGGTATTTAGATACTCAATTATCTGGTTTCTATCTAATGGTTTATATCTTATTGGTATTCCTTTCGCATTTAATTCTTCAATTAGTTGTTGATTGAGTTGCAATGGTGATTTATTGTTGGTATCAAGTGTAAATTTCTTAGTTAAGATTTCTCGCTCCACCTCTGGCTGATACTCTGCAATATAATTAGCTACATCATGGTCTAAATCACTGCGTGGCGTGCTCGTAAGTATTAGTATGTCTGAATCAGTCAGGAAATTCAATTCTGGATAATTTTCTCTTGCATGTTTAATTATTGTCTCCAGTGCTCGTGCATTCTTATCACTCATGCTGAATGGATACTGAGTTGAGAAGTGATGGATTGGAACACCATCTACTGTTCGGTTCTCTGGTGCATTGCCCTGCAATTTCGGGTCTATTAGTATTCCATGTTCAGAACCTTGGAAATGGATGTCACGCCTTCTGCGTTTCTTGCCCACTATGAATGCTGTTCTGCCCGCTGAGTCAGTTATTTCTAATATCGCTAATTTCTTCTTCCTCGCTTCTTTGAATACTCTTGCCTCTGGTGCCCATTTTCGGATATCCATCCAGTATTTCACAAATAGCACTATAACAACCCATAGCGCTATGAAAAGCGCTATCACCATATATATTAAAGTCAATACATCCATTCCTTTTGTATCACCTCCTCATTATATATTTTTAATAAACTCATTTAAAAATCTTTTTACTGCACTCCTACCTTTCGTGCTTTCTCCATTAGTAATGCAAGCACAGATATTACTGTTGCGAGTGATAATGCACTTACCATAACTTTGTTAGGTGCTAAATTTAACCAGCCAATGCCATAAAATATCCAGCTCACTATACACACTATTAATGAGCCCTGCAATGCAGTAGTTGCTCCAAACAAACCACCAATGAAGAAAATCAGTGCTACTGCTATCATTGGATATGCCTTCTCTGGTAGTTCCAAATCTGTTAGTAATCCCTTGAATTTAACACCATATTCCCATATTCGTTCACCGAAATCCTCATGTATCGCTGTTATCCTAACACCAAACGAACGCCCCTTATAAGGTGTTACAATGAATGACTGGTTTACAATGCTCTGGTTCGTTACTGTGTAGTTGTATACTACTTCTTTCTTGTTGAGAACTGCTAACCGAGTTATATTGATATTAAGATATGTCGTTAAACCACTTGGGTCGGTATAGTTTACATAAATTATTGCATGTGTCTCATTTATCTTTGATGTTGTAATATTTACTGTAGTTGCCATTATCTCTTGCTTACGCCTCTCTTCTGGACTGTATTCCCATGGTAGTATTACTATTGTATATTCGTTAGCTGTTGGGTATTTGAACCATGTCTTGTTTATCCCCAAACTATCATTTCTGAAATTCACTTTGTATTTGATTGTCTCAACCATTGCAAATGCTATCTGTCCATAACTATCTGTTGTTCCATTCTGTGTGGTGTTGTATATCTCAGTTGCATTTGTAAACCCGAAAATTGTTCCTAACCACCCGTATGGATGTGTGATGTTATATCCTACTGCCTCTACATATAAGTTCGGTATTCTATTACCATAAATATCCTGCACTGTGAATGTTACAGTTTTTGCCTTTGGCAGTAGGTAATATTCGGATTCACTTATTGGTGTCAATGATACAGTCATTTCCTTTGTATTATCTATTACAACTGTCTCTGTATGGACATAGTAGCCATTAGCAGTTATACGCAGGCTGTAATAGCCTGTTTCTAAGCATCTGAACTTAACAATGCCATTTGTTGCTGTTTTTGTCTCGCCTGTGCCTAAATCAGCACTGAAATTAGTTATTGATATACCTGTTTTTGCATCTATTGCTTTCAATGTTAGTGTATATTTCGTTGAGCATCGCCATGCCAAATCGTCTGATGCATAGTATTTTATTTCGCCATCCTCATCATATACAAATGCATAGCCCTCATCTGGTATGTTGGTATAGCAATCTGTGCATATACATGGATATAATGCTGAAATCAATGAAGGATAGACTACATCCTTGCCTGTTGGATATAGTATATCTGTTATAGAGCTCCATGAACTTGTTCTGTGTCTTTCTCTTATTATGTAATTATCGTGGTGTGAACTATCCTGTCCATACCATACTACTCTTACATAATTGTTAGAGTATATGGATACAGATGGATTTCTCTGTTCGTAGATACCACCATCGCAGACAGTTTCTATACTGCTCCATGTGCCATCTGATTTGTATTTTATTGCTTTAATTTTGTGGTCTTGGGTCTGCCATACTATCCATGCATTACTGCTTGTATCAGTTGCTATACTTGGATAGGTTTGATTGTATGTTTCACCAGTAGTTATGCTATGAACAGGTTGCCAGCTTGAAGTATACATACGATGCTTGATATTGTATGTATTTGTTGTTGTATTCTTTTCTTGCCATACTATATGGATATAGTTATTTGTATCTATTGCAATTGAAGGATACTGTGGATGATTGATTTCTCTTAAATTCTGTATTGAACTCCATGCTGTGCCGTTATAAGTCCTATAATGTATCTTACCAGTATCTGTATACCATACTATATGGATATTATCATTGCTATCAACAGCTATTGCAGGCACATGTCCAGAATTACTACTTATATCTTGTTCGTTCTCCCAGCTCAAACCATTATATTTTTTGTATTTTATGCCATCATTGTATTTCTCATACACTACCCATAGATTATCTTCCGAATCACTCGCTATTGCTGGATTCTTACAATCAACACCGGGTTCTGTCAAAACACTTTCTGACCATGTTGAACCTCCATCTGTGCTCTTTGCATAATAAATACGATAATTAGAACCATCATATTTGGTATAAACCCTATGCAGATAGTTATCAGATGTGCGAACGAGTTTGCGTTGGCTATTGTATTGAGTTACACCTTCACCAGTAAAAGTAGTTTCTGTCTCCTCTGTTGACCATGTTTGCCATTCTGGTTCTGGTGATATGTATTTACGAATAATAACATTATCTATCCATAACCATGCTTTATCTTCTTCTGAGTTACTACTATATGCACGTCCTCCAAACTTTAAAAGGATATTTGTGCCCGCATACTCTGAAATATTAAATTCTTTATATGTCCATGATACATCAGAACTTGAATTCCAATATATTGTATCATTGATTTTAATATAATTTTCGTGTGTTTGTGAGCCACTTACTTCTCCTTTCAAAAAAACTGAAAGTTTATAATTCTCTCCCGAATCTAAACTATATGTATGTCTCATTTCACATACTGTTTCGTGATTTTCCTCTCCCCAATACCAGCTATTTAATGCATAGGAACGATATGAATATGTCGAATTATATCCAGCTTCTAATGCACAATTAGCACTACCTTGATAAACATAAGTATAACAATCCCAATCACTTACATCACCATCTTCAAAATCATCATAAAAGACAAAACTATCAATACTGGATATGTCTGAAGTAGTTTCTACATTAGGATTCCCGTAATACATATAAATAGTGCCATTTGATGGAATATCAATAAAAACTCTTGTAGTATCACTTAAATTATCCTCTATCCAATAATCTAATTCTGTTGTCTCGTTTAGAACAAATCTTATATCTTTGAAATTCGATGCTCCATGTTCATTCAGATATACATCTGTCTGGTTATTTGTCCCACTTCCTGAATGCACCATTAATTGATATGTATAACCACCACTTGGCACATTGTTCAATGTGGAATTAATCCTGTATTTCCATGAAACATTCCACCATGATAGCCTTTCATCTTCAATATCCATGAACTTTGGTATAGTTAATATTCGCTTATCACCTAATTCTGCACGCTTCTTTGTTACTACTACCTTATATAATTTCGTTTCGTTCTTCTTTATTGGTGTTGCTCTGCCTAACCAGTTCCATTTCAATGGTTGCCATTCATTATCTTCCCAAACATACCACTCTATACTTTTTATTTTGTCTGATGCATCACTATAACTTTTGTTTCTGAACCTCAATCCGAAATCTCTGCCTTTCTTTGGTGTGTAATCACTACCTAATGCCGTTATCTCAAAAATCTCTTCAAACTTGCATACTCCTTCCTTTTTTGAAATTGATTTGATTTGTAACTGCTGTTTTGTATCGCTGTTTGTTAATGTTAGTTGTTTGATATGTGGATGAAACTGTTTTTTAATCTCTGGTGTGTGTCCTAAGCCTAAGAAGGCACTACATGAACTTGAGAGTAATATCAATACTATTATAACCACAAAAAATGCAGATACCCATCTCAAATTATTCATTCTCATAGCTTTGGTTTGCCTATTAACTGGTTTATTACAGATGTTAATTCTGTGCTGTGTTTTGCTTTAGTTCTGGATTTCTGTTGTGGCAATCCTACTACACCGAACATCTCCTTTAATGTTGGTATGAGATGGTATTCAAACCATTCGTAAGGACTTCTATGATATTTCCTATGTCTTGGTCTCTTTTTCTTCTCATGTGGAAAAGGCAAATAAAAAGTTTCTAAAATCTCTGGTGGTTTTATCTCTGGTGTAGCTGTCTTTAACATCTCTTTTGGACGCTGTATTTCAGGGAATCGTATTTCAGGCATTCGTATAGATGGTGTAGCAGGTGGTGTAGCAGTTATAGGTGAGGGAATTGATATTTGCTTACTTCTAAATCTTTCCAGAGATATAGGCTCAAATTTGTATTCTTCATAAGATAGAGGAACAAATTTTTGCCATTCATAAGGTGTATATTTAGTTCGCTTCTTTTCTTCTAATCTCTCAATATAGTCTCTTGCTTCTTTAAATGCTTTTGGTTCTTTAGTAGAGGGTAAATAAAATGGTAAAGTAGGCATTCTTACTTTTCTTCTTACTTTTGGTTTCCATATCAGTATAGGTTCAATTCTGGGCTTTGTTATTATACTTTCTTTGAACTCTTCATAAATTGTTCTTGGTTGTTTTTTGCCTGTTATTTTTGCTATTTTTTCTTCTATACTTTTTGTTGTTAGTTTAACCTCTTCTATCTCAGGCTTTTGCTCAGTTTTTTGTAATACAATCTGTCCACCACCAACTTCTTTTTCTTTTAGCGCGCCTCCTTGAGGTTGTTTCTTATATTTTGTTTCTTTTAGTTTTTTAATTTTTCCTTCTCTTCCTATACTTATAAATCTTGCTGACTCAGATAGTTCTTTTCCCATAGATTCCATTCTTCTTTTAATTGACTCAGCTTCTCCTATCATTAACCCCCTATCTGTGTATTTTACATGCAATCCTTTCCCTGATGAAATTCTACCTACTCGTATAGGCAATATTCTTTCAGGTTTGGTTATTGCAGATATTTCACCATATACCTGTGGGAACTTTAATGACTCCATCAATGTTCTGAAATATTCAGCAGTTGAACCTAAAACCTCTGGCTTTGGCTCTTTTATACGCTTAAATCTGATTTG